>Ga0134090_1000037_pt1 | contig 144840 bp, 130 predicted proteins | sample 1_4taG_FD_94453 | JGI IMG/M metagenome (GOLD analysis project Ga0134090, IMG submission 94453) | Switchgrass degrading microbial communities from high solid loading bioreactors in New Hampshire, USA - 1_4_20_6_A1 metaG | ecosystem: Engineered > Bioreactor > Semi-continuous > Anaerobic >...
AATGATCCATCGGGCGGTTGGAAATTTTCCTGTATCCAGCCTAATACATCTTCTATTCTGGAAGATAATATATTATAATAATAACTGCTGTGTTACAAAAATATTTCATAAATATGTCAAATTTCATGAGCGCGATTTAGGGAGTGAAGACATGAAAAGTATGAGGGGCAAGACTTCCACCAGGAGGAATTACTTGTCGGTCATGTACATTCCTCATAACAAGGGTGGAGTCAAAACAATCAGGATCAATCATTACCGGACAACCCTTCTCACCGCGTTTGCCTTCATGCTTGTTGCGCTTTTGATACTGACCGGCTATACGCTCTCTGTGGTCAAGCAGAACAGAGAAATGAAGATTCAGCATGCAAATGAGTTAAACGCCATCCTGAGCGAGAAAGAACAACTGGAAGCCCTGATAGCCAAGCAGGCAAAAGAACTGGAGGAAAATGCCGAAATCATAACAACCATGAGTTCCGTGAAAACCATCTCCGAAGAAGCAGTCGACAATTACAAGGAACAGTATGAGAACATGGTCGTCGCTTATATCGACAAGGATCTCAAGGAGATCGGTACCGTCAGCCGGGGTGATAAAAAGCCCGCTTCCTTCAAAGAGGATGTTGCCGAATTGCGCTCCCTTATTTCACTGGTAGAGTCGGCAAAGCTTTCAGAGGACGATGTCACCAGCAAGATTGCCAAAAAGGAAGCACAGCTCAACAGCTACCTGGAAGCCCTGCCTACCTATTGGCCCGTCGGCTCGCGAACGACCTTCTCAGGGTTCGGCATGCGCTTTCATCCCATCTACAAGCGCTATATCATGCATGAGGGCCTGGACATGGCCGGTGAAAAAGGCGATCCGGTTTACGCCGCCGGGAAGGGCAAGGTCACTTTTGCCGGTCGGAATGGCGGATTCGGCAATTTGATCATCATCGATCATGGCAACGGCTTTAAAACATATTACGCCCATTTAAGCAAGATTCTCGTCCAAGAAGGTCAATGGGTTTCAAAAGGTGAAAAGATCGGACTGGTCGGTGCAACCGGATTAGCCACCAGCGCCCATCTGCACTTCGAGGTCAGGCTGAATGACAAACCCACGGACCCGCTGTATTATATTGAGCCCTGAAAAACAAAAAGAAAGGTGGTCAATCATGCTCAAGAAGAAGAACTCACCCGCATCCATGGATACCGTAATTGGCGAATATACAACCATTATCGGGAATGTGGATTCCGAGGGCTCCCTGAAAATTCTCGGAAAGATTGAGGGTGACATTAAAGCCGGGGGAGACATCTATATCGAGTCGACTTCAACCATAAACGGGAATATATACGGCAGCAACGTATATGTGAGCGGAAAAATCAACGGCAATATCATCGCCAAAGGAATTCTGCACCTGCAGGCCCAGGCCAGGCTCTATGGCGATATCGAAGTTTCCAGTATCGTCACGGATGAAGGTGCCATATTCCAGGGCACCTGCAAGATGATTGAACTTCCCGAGGATGAGGCAGCTGCCACATCATCCGGAAAAAGCAGTTCCAGGCTAAAGATCCGGCATGATGATCTGGATGAAGACAGCACAGAGATTTAAGATTTAAATATCGAACCCGGAGAGCTTTTCTCCGGGTTTTTGTATGGATGGCATGAACCTCTGTTTCACTTCGGTTTCGTTCAGCCGCGGGAGAGGATCACCAAAAGGAGCCCTTTTTCAATGCTGATAACCGCCGTATCCGAAACAAATTCATTACTGATCCCACGGCAGCTTCCCAGTTCCAACGTGTCATCCATAAGAGGGTATTGGAGACCCATGGTGGTCACACCGCTTACTTCCGGTGAAAGCGGGATGAGGGAAACCTTCCAGTTATCAAGCCTTTTGAGTTCCAGCCTCCCCTGGGTCAGATAAACCCGGTTGTTGGCATCCTCCAGCCAGCCGTGAATATTCCTTTTGAGCAGGTTGTACAGAAGCAGGATGTTGCCGGTCGAATGATCCAGCCGCGTCCCCGTGGCAGACATGATGCAGATCTCATCCGCTCCCCTGCTTACCGCCGTCTCTACGGCCAATTCCATATCGGTAAAATCCTTTTCCCGCGAAAAGCTGCAAACAGCAACCTTCTTCTGGCTGCGGAAAAAATCCAGGATCTCCGCGGGAATGGAATCGAAATCCCCTATGAGTACGTCGGGGACAATGCCGGCCTCATGCAGGTAGAGGCCGCCGCCGTCGGCCGCAATGATGATGTCCGCGTCCCGGCACCGTTCCTTTAAAAGCTCCGGACCAACCGGATTCCCGCTGCCAACAACCACAGCTTTCATTCCATAACAGCCTTTCTCAGTATCGATACAAATTCCGCGGGATCTTTGCTGCTGAAAAAGGCTGAACCGGTTACAATCACATTGGCTCCCGCGGAAACCACTGTTTTGATGGTCTCAGGATTGATGCCGCCGTCCACCTGGATATCCAGAGGCAGATTCAACTTGTTGGCGGCTTCCCTGATATGCCGAACCTTATTTTCCATACCCGCGATGTATTTCTGCCCGCCATAGCCGGGATGAACCGTCATGACGAGAACCATGTCCACTTTGTCGAGGATATTGAGAACGACGCTTTCATCGGTTTCCGGATTGATGGATACCCCTGCTCTTACGCCCAGGCTTTTGATCCTGGCCAGGGATGCTTCCAGGTCGGCTGCGGCCTCGGCATGGATGGTAATGCTGTCGGCCCCGGCCTTAGCGAAGGATTCGATATGCCTCTCCGGGTTGCTGACCATCAGGTGGGCATCAAAAGGCAATTTCGTATGAGGTCGGAGCGCTTCCACAACGATGGCGCCAATGGTGATGGGAGGCACGAAATGTCCGTCCATGATGTCCAGATGAACCATATCGGCTCCTGATTTTTCAATTTTCTCCAATTCGCTTCTGAGACAGGAGAAATCTGCCGAAAGAATGGATGGTGCAATTTTGATCATGATGTCATCTCCTATACCTGTTGTCATAAGCCTCTTTTAGTTCCTTGTAATACTGAATATATCTGCCATATCGTCCGGGATCGGCCTCGCCTTTCTCAACCAGCTCCCGAACGCGGCATCCTGGTTCGTTAATGTGGCTGCAGCTTGTAAACCGGCACTCGTCGATTACCTGCCTGAACTCGGGATAAAGTGAGGCCAGCTCCGTATGAGCGATATCGCTGACCGCATAGGAACTGAATCCCGGCGTATCCATCACAAAACCTCCCGCAGCCAGTTCAAAAAGCTGTACATGCCTTGTGGTGTGACGCCCCCGCTGGATACGCTCACTCACCTCACCGGTCTCCATGACCCAGTTGTTTAGGATCATGTTGAGGATGGTGGACTTTCCAACGCCGGACTGTCCCGCAAAGGCGGTCTTGTATCCCTTGAGCTGCTGATGGAGCTCTTCATACCCTATGTTCAGCACCTTGCTGATGGGAATCACCCGGTAGCCCGCCTTGCCGTATGACCGGCTGATAGCTTCCGCGGTGCCTTTTTCATCCAGATCCACCTTGTTGATCAGGAGCAGAGGGAGAATGTTTTTCGCCTCACATGTGATCAGGAGCTTGTCCACCAGGCTCAGGTCAGGTTCCGGGCTCCTGACCGCCACCACGATGGCAAGCTGATCGATATTGGCCACCGGCGGGCGGGCAAACGCATTCTTCCGCTCGCCTATTTCGTCTATAAAACCTGTCAGGCTTTTTTCGTCGATGACCTTAAAGGTTACGCCGTCCCCCGGAAGCGGCGTTTTACCACCTTCCTTGCGATGGATGCCCCGGGCCCTGCAGGTATAGATCACGCCTGCCGCTGTGTCCAGGACATCATAAAAACCTCCAACCCCTTTCAATATGATGCCTTGTTTCACAGTGTCCATAGTTCTTTCCTGGTCATCACCCTGTTCCTGTTAATAGCTTTTTTCTGCAACCAGCACATTGTTGATATATGCCCGGATGGTATAGCCGCCGGCTTCGGGCACATCCACAACGACAGAATGTGGGAAATCGGTAGTCTTTATCTCGGCGTTATTGATAAGAATACTCTCATCATAGGTCGTGTTGTTGATCATGACTAGCTTCAGTTTTACCGTATCCTCCTCTATTCCCGGAGGCAGAGGAACAACGAAGGTGACGGGCTTCGTATTGGGAGCCGTGACCTCGCCGGGAGGCGTCGGTGTGGCCGTATCGTCCTCAAAGACGATATCCACCGCCGTGTCTTCCAACACCTGTTCTCCAAACTTGGGTGACTGGTCAACGATCTTTCCCTGAAAGCCTGAGCGATCTTCAGGAAGTATTCTGCCAACCTTCAGCTTGGAGTTGGTCAAAAGCGCTACCGCCTCATCATAAGTCAGCCCGATGAGATTCGGAACAACAACCTGCTCCTTCTTCGGTCCCAGGCTCCAATATATGGTGACTTTCGAGCCCTTTTTCAACTGAGTACCCTTTCCGGGTTCGGAACGTATCACCATATTGATGGGCACTTGGTCGTTGTATTCGGGAACTTCCTCGACCTCAAGCCCATATTCATCCTGCAGCATGTATTTCACGGCGTTATGCTCCTGCATCCTGACATCGGGCAGTGTCACCAGGTCCATGCCCTGGCTTACCGTGAGGACCAGCTTGGTATAGATGCTGCCTGCCTTGATGGTATTTCCCTCAGGGATGCTCTGGTCCATGACAATATCTTTAGGAACGGTGTCACTGGGCTGATAGACTATCTCGTAGGGTTCAATTCCCTGCTCTTCCAGTTCGGCAATAACCTCGTTGATGTTGCGGTTGATATAATTCCCGACCACCACGGTCTCCGGCTGTTGGGCGTCCTGCCTCAACTCATTGACGATGGCGTTTACAAACAGAAAGATTCCGCCTGCAATAGCCAGAATAAGAATGACATAAATGATCGGGAGCACAGTCCGCATCGTTTTATTGGGCCGCCTTCTTGACGGCGTATGGTTGCTTCTGGCCAAGTCCTCATCCTCCAATACTTCAAGTTTCCTGGTACTGTACCGGTCACGATCGCGCTGCACGTTGGGAAGCAGAATGTCGCCGGACTCGCCAGTATTTCCCCTCAGGTTCTCCAGGTCCTGTATCATTTCAGAGACCGATTGGTAACGATCTTTTCTGGATTTGGCCATGGCTTTCAGGATGATCATGTTCAATGCCGGGGGTATACCGGGCTTGATGTCGGTGGGAAGCGGCGGAATATCCTGGATATGCTTTAGCGCCACTGCAACCGACGATTCGCCGTCAAAGGGCAATTTGCCCGTTATCATCTCAAAGAAGGTCACACCGATGGAATAGATGTCCGACTTTTCATCGGTATAGCCTCCCCGTACCTGCTCCGGCGAGGAATAATGCACTGAGCCAATGGTGTCCAGCTTCATGGTCGCCGTATCGGTTGAAGCTGCCCGGGCAATGCCGAAATCGGTTACCTTGGGTATACCGTCGGAGGTAATAAGGATGTTCTGGGGCTTGATGTCCCGATGGATTATCTTCCTGCTGTGGGCCTTGCTGAGCGCGCTGCAGATCTGTATGGTGATGTTGACAGCTTCGCGCCAGTCCAAAGCACCCTTTTTGGCAATGTATTCCTTGAGGGTAATCCCCTCCACCAATTCCATCACGATATAGTAATTGTCATTGTCCGTTCCCACATCGTAAATCTGGACAATGTTCGGATGCGTCAGGCTGGCAGCGGCCTGCGCCTCAATCTCAAATCGCTTCAGAAAATCAACATCATGCTTGAACTCGTCCTTAAGGATTTTCACCGCCACATGACGTTGAAGATACCGATCCTGAGCTTTATATACTCTTGCCATACCACCCGTACCGATCTCGGACAGTATCACATACCTATTTCCCAAAACCGTTCCTATCATTTGCGCACCTCTTTACTTTGCCTCTTCCCAGGCAATGATCACGGTAACGTTATCATTTCCACCCCGCTGATTGACTGCCTTGATCAATTCTGACGCTGCCGCTTCAATAGGACCTTTGAGGATGATGTCCCGGATCTCCTCGTCAGACAGGTGTTCATAGAGGCCGTCCGTACAGAAAATAAAGATATCATTCTTCTTTATGGTCTCCCGGTAAAAATCGGGAAGGTAATTTTCCCTGAATCCCAGGGCACGTGTAATCTTATGCTTGTCAGGATGGGTTAAGGCCTCGTTGGATGTAATGATACCGCCTTTCACCAATTCCGCCACATAGGTATGATCCTGAGTGATGGCCCGTATCATGCCGTCACGGATAAGGTAAACCCTGCCGTCGCCTATATGGGCGATGTACAGATCACGCCCCTTGACAATGCCTATCGAAAGGGTGGTGCCGGATTTCAAACCGCCTAAATTCTTGTTGGAATACTCCATGATTTGATCATTTATGGACTCTATTCGCCGGTTGATGATTTCCTTCATGGTGGGGATATCCTTAGCTTCAACGCATGCCATGACTAGCGACGAAATCTCCTGTACGGCAATGCGGCTGGCCTCTTCTCCGGCCATATAGCCGCCCATTCCGTCGGCCACCACAAAACCCACGGGGTTTCCATCGGCATCCAGTATAATATTCCAGCTATCCTCATTTTTTTCCCTTTTCTGTCCGATATCGCTTAACGCCGAATATTTCACTTTATTACACCTTCCCCGTCCCCAGCATGGTATCCCTGCGCAGCTGGCCGCATGCAGCCATGATGTCGCTTCCCAGCTCGCGTCTGACTGTTACGGCAATGCCCTTCCGCTCCAGGATCGCGCGGAAGGCTTCAATCCTCTCCCGGCTGCTCTTGTCATACCCGGTACCCTCAACCTTGTTGACAGGTATCAGATTGACATGGCTCAATGTGTTCCTTAGCCTGCCTGCCAACTCCTCCGCATGGCGCGCGGCATCATTGACATCCTTGATGAGAGCGTATTCATAGGTCACACGTCTCGATGTAAGCCTCGCATACTCGTTGCAGGCTGCCAGGAGTTCCTCCATGGGCCATCTCCTGGCAACAGGCATCATTTGTGTTCTGATGGTATCATTGGGCGCATGCAGGGACACCGACAGGTTCACCGGGAACCCCTCACGCGCAAAGCGGAGGATTCCTGGCACTATGCCGCAGGTGGACACCGTCATCTTCCTGAAGCTGATGTTCAGCGTGTCTTCCCTGTTGATTCGCCTTAAAAAGTCAACCACATTCTCGTAATTGTCAAAGGGCTCGCCAATGCCCATGAGCACCACATGGCTGATTCGGTCATTGAGATCATGGATCATGCAGAGTATCTGGGCCAGCATTTCACCCAGGGTAAGGTTCCTGATATACCCCAGCGGTGATGAAGCGCAGAAGCTGCATCCCATCTTGCACCCCACCTGGGTGGAAAGGCATGCCGAATACCCGTAATGATACTGCATGAGCACACCCTCTATGATATTGCCGTCATCCAGTTCAAACAGGTACTTGCGCGTACCGTCCACTTTGGACGTCAGCTTGTTCCTTATCCTCAGTCCTCCGGCTTTGTATCGCTCCGAAAGCAAATCCCTCAGGTTCTTGGGCAGATTGCTCATTCTCTGAAAATCCAGCTCTCCGGAATAGAGCCACTTCCAGATCTGTTGGGCTCTAAAGGGCTTTTCACCCAACGCTGTCAGTTCATTCTTCAGTTCCTCTGCCTCCAGTTCCAGCAGATCCTTTTTTTCAACCATGCGGTTATACCGTTCCCTCCTGAAGGACAACCGTAAACCGCGGTTTACGGCAGCCTTATTATATAATATTTTTAACCTGATCACAACTTAAGCATCCGGTCAACCGATAATGAAACACTATTTTAACACTTGCGCAAACAGTCTCATGAAATTGCCGCCGGCGATCATCCGGATGTCCTGATCGGTATAGTTGGCCCGGGCTAAGGCTTCCAGTACCAGGTGCAGGCTCTCCGCTCCCCTGATCCCCTCCGGCATGGGGCTTGCGCCGTCAAAATCACATCCAAAACCGATGTGCCGGGTGCCCACCAGCCCGGCCATATGCTCGATATGATTAATTATATCCTTAATTCCCGCTTTTTCAGACTCAGTAAGAAAACAACTGTAAAAATTGATGCCTATCACGCCGCCGGTTCGGGCTATCTTCCTGATCTGGGCATCGGTAAGGTTCCTGGGGTGACTGCACAGGGCACGGCAGTTGGAATGGGTAGCCGTAACAGGGGAGTCCACACAGGCCAAAACATCCTCAAAGGTTTCATCAGAGGCATGGGAAAGATCAATCACCATACCCAGTTCCTGCATCCTCTCAACCACCTTACGGCCAAAGGCTGAAAGACCGTGATGGGTGCGTTTTCCGGCCACGCTGTCACAGAGCTCGTTGTCATAGTTCCAGCAAAGGGTAACAACTCTCAAGCCTTTTTGGTACCAGCGTTCCAGTTCATTCAGGCTTCCTTTGAAGAGTTCGGCGCCCTCCGCCCCAAGGATGCCGAAAACGCCGCCTGCTTCGGCCGCCTTCAAATCCGATGCCGTTCTGATGATTTTAAGGCGTTTCGGGTAAGCCTTTTCAAAAGCAAGGGCTTTTTCCAGATGGGCAGCCATGACGGCCGCCGGATCAGCCCGGAAATTATCGCCTGCAAAGGAAGCCAGGACCTGTACATAGGCCTGATACCGCCCCGCGCGCTCCAAGTCCCAGTGGAAACCGTTTTTTATGAGTTCACCGGGATGGCTGATTTTAGACAATGTATCGCAATGGGCATCGAATATCAGCATCGGTTTACCTGCCGCAGGACAATCACTCAAGCCGGGATAACTTTCATGGAACTTTGGTCACACGGCGTTTTACCGCCAAACCTTAGAAAAAGCGCCTTAAAAAGCGCCTTTTATGTGTTCAATGGACTGGATTTCTCCATTCGGTCCCATATAGATCTCCATCACATCAAACCGCAGCGGCATGTCATGAATGCCGTGTCTTATGATGTAGGCCTGGGCGACCTTCATGATGGTTTTCCGCTTGACGGCCGAAACAGCCTCGGCCGGTGTGCCGTAACGGTCTCCCCTTCTCGCCTTGACTTCAATGAAGCACAGGGTATTACCATCCTGTGCGATGATATCGATCTCACCCAGCCGGCCAAATCTGAAGTTTCTGGCAAGGGGTTTCATCCCCCGGCTTACGATATGCCTGACAGCCGCCTCCTCTCCAATTCTTCCCAATTCCCTATTATTCATATTCTACCATCCTGCGATTTTTAACCGCCGTACTTCTCAAAATATTCAGCATACTTGCCGTCAAGCCTGCTGATGAAGGCAAGTACCTCCGCCACCACATCATAAAGCTCTTCCGGTATTTCGGAGCCCAGCCTGATGTCTGTCAAAGCCTCCGCCAGGTGCTCGTCCTCATAGACGGGAATATTGGCTTCTTTGGCTTTTTCAATGATCTTTTCGGCGATAACGCCCTTACCCGAAGCCACCACTTTGGGGGCATTGTCCTCTGCCGGCTCATAGGAGAGCGCAGCCGCCTTCTTTATCTTTTTTTCCGTTTTATCGCTCATGCCGTTTCTCTCCCTATATCCTCAGGTCAACACGGGCATTTATACCAAGCACCGATTCGGTCGTCTTCCCTGCGTCAAGCAGTCCGGCCGGCTCGTTTTCCAGCACCCTGCATTTCATCTCCGCCAGCTTAAATCCTTTTTTCCTGAAGGCTTCATAGAGTTCCATGTGGTGGGCTCGCACAAAATCGGCCAATTTCTGGCTTTCCACCCTGAAATGGATGGTCACGCAGCCATGGGAAGCGTTCAGGAAGGTCTCCACAAGGCCAAGATTCTGCGTATGGAGCGAAATGAACAGGGTAAACTGCTTGGGATTGATCCGGCCCTTTCCGGGTTTCTGCTTCATGATGTAGAGTTCGCCTATGGTCTGATGCTCATGGATTACCAGCGGGACATGCATGAAAACGTGGTAAGTGTTGACCTGGCTGAAAAAGCGCAGCGCATCCGTCAGTTCCTGTACAGCCGGACGGATGGCATGACCTCCCCTCTCCCCGGCCAGCTTTGCGGATTCTGATGCGAGCTGGAGTATATCCTTCAGCGTCTCCAGCTTATCGCTCAGATCGATGGACTTGGAGCCGTCGTCATCTATTTTGGTATACGCTTTTTCAAAAATGGATTCGATGAGCTTTTGGACATCCGGTTTTTCCTGCCGAAACAGTTCCGTTGTTTTCAGCCTTATCCCATCGGTTGTCCTGATAAAGTCGTTCAGGATCTCTTTCAGTTGCTCATCCGGAATGTTGAGATTACCCTTAGGCATCGCTTTATTCGCCCTGAGGTTGGATAAGGCTTTCTGGAGCGCTTCAAAAAGCTTTTCCGTATCCAGCGGCTCGTAGGCGTTAAGGGAGTCTTCCAGGGCATGAATCAGCTCCCTGGTCAGAAGCAGCTTTATACCTTCTCCTAGGGCCAGGTCTTCCCTTGACGGCCCGTTATGTACATCCACCAGCCGGCTTGCCAGATCCCGGACGGCCTGCGCTGCTTCCTGCTTAAACAAAAGCGGCTTCAGAAGTTCTTCCACGCCGGCCCTGTCCGCAGCCGAAAGCGACTCGGTAAGCGCCCGGCTTAAAGCGTGCAGGTTGTCGTTGAGGTTATACTCCCTGTTGGCCAGTTTAATCGCGGTTTCAATCATTGCCGGATCGGATGCCATACTGTTGGCGGTAAGAAACGCGGCTTTCTCCATGCCGAGGCCCGGGTTATTCTCCAGAAGGCTCAACACCTTTGACACCATATCCCCTGTGGCTTTGGCGCCAAAAGCTTCAAGTTGTCTGGCTATCTGGGACAGCGTATTCTCCGCTGCAGCCGCCTGCTGGGGTGGCGCATCGTTCCGCACGATCCGTGCGGTGATCTGGTCACCCACCATTTCCCCTATCTGGAGGGTGATCATTGTGCCGGGAAGCACATCTAAGTCTTCCGGAACCTTCGCCGTAAGGCTTGAACCGTCCACGAGCCTGATCAGGAGCATGCCGTTTTCCATGGCCAATACCCTGCCCTGAATCAGCTCACCCACATTCAGGCCTTCAACGGCGGCTTTGGTTTGTATCTGAAAAAGCTGCTGGGCTGCCAATCCATCGATCCGCATCCGTCATTCACCCCAATCTGTACCGCAGCATAACACTTATACCGCTGTTTCAGCATCCAAAATGCCGGCTGTAAAGCTTCGCCGGTGTATTGGGCAGAGCCCCAGCCTTTTGATGGCCTCCACATGGGCCTGGGTTCCATAGCCCTTATGCTGGGCAAACCCGTAACCGGGATATTTCAGGTCCATCTTTTCCATGATCCGATCCCTTGTCACCTTGGCAAGGATGGAGGCGGCAGCCACCGAAGCGCTTGTGGCATCGGCCCTGGGTACGGACAACTGTTCAATGTCCAAATCCAGCCTGACCGCATCGATGATCAGGAAATCGGGCTTTATCTTCATGGAGAGAATGGCTGTTTCCATGGCCTTCTTTGTTGCGTTCAGGATGTTGACCCTGTCGATATAGTTATGGTCGGCTATACCAATGCCATAGGCCAGAGCCTTTTCCCTGATTTCATCATACAGCTTGTCCCGCTTTGCGGGCGAAAGCTTTTTGGAATCGTTCAGCCCGTAAATCATGACATCCTTTGGCAGGATGACACAGGCGGCCACCACAGGCCCGGCCAGGGGGCCCCTCCCGGCTTCATCCACTCCGCCTATGTAGCAATACCCTTTTCCCCTGGCCTCATCCTCAATGGCCATCATGGTCCGGAGCCGCTCTCTCTCCCTATTCTCAGTCTCCAGCTTCTTATAATATTTATCGGCAATCTTCCTCACCGAATCTCCAAATTCCTCCGACAGTTCCAAAAGCCAGTCGTAGGCTTCCCGCGGAGCCATTGCATCCGCTTTTTGCCTGATCTCCTTCAAGGTTGGCTTCTTCATGGCTGCTCCTCCATGTTCTCAATTTCCGGCGGGTTTTCCAGGGTGATTTTTCCGATTTTGCCGCCCCGGAACTCATCCAGGACAATGGCCGCAATCCTGTAAAGATCCACCTCTCCGCCCGACACCAGGCAGCCCCTTTTACGTCCCGCCTCTTCGAGGAGCATAAAGCCTGTCCTGTCCCGGACCTGATCGAGCTTATACCGCGCCATGAGCGCATCGGGATAGAGGCTGGCCAGGCGTTCCATGAGCCTGGCGGCCAGCTCGGCGGTATCCATGATCTCATCCCTGATAGCCCCTGTGAAAGCCAGGTTGAGCCCGGTTTCCACGTCCTCGAACTTGGGCCAGAGGATGCCCGGGGTATCCAGGAGCTGGATTTCAGGATTGATCCTGACCCACTGCTTTGACCGGGTCACGCCGGGCCTGTCGCCGGTCTGGGCGCTTGCCCGTCCGGCAATCTTATTGATAAAAGCCGATTTACCCACATTAGGGATACCCACCACCATGGTCTTGATGGCTCTTCCGATACGCCCTTTGGCTGCGGCTGATTCGGTCTTGTGCCGGGTGAGTTCCTTCAGTTTATTTTTAAGCTCATTCAAACCTGCGCCGGTTATGGCGTTGGTGTAGATGACATCGATATTACGGTTTCTGAAATATTGGGCCCATAGCTTGTTTTTCTCAGGATCCGACAAATCGCTTTTATTGAGCGCGATGATCCGGGGTTTTGAACCCACCAGTTTGTCTATTTCAGGGTTGCGGCTGGACATGGGAATCCTGGCATCCAGAAGTTCAATCACCACATCCACCAGTTTAAGGTTTTCCTGAATCAACCGTCGGGTTTTGGCCATATGGCCCGGAAACCATTGAATATTCAAGACAGCCGTCTCCTTTCGCGAACCCATTCACGATCTTGTGCACCTTTTTATTTTAACCATAAACAACAAGCCAATCAAACCCGGATGCCGGTGCGGCAACTGCAATCCGTATGAGAACCAGTCATGCCTGCCCGCCATCCTTGTATAGTATAAGCCGTTCCGCGCATGGCATCGTGGGCTTTTCATCCCGGACGGCTGCCCGCCGGCTGAAGCGTCCGGAACCCCCGGTATTTCAGATATAACAAAAAGAGGACTTTTCGTCCTCTTTCCATTTGGATTGCGTTTGGATTAATCGATTGCCGTTGCCAGATCTTCCTTCAGGCGGGCCCTCTTACCCACTCTGTTGCGCAGGTAGTAGAGTTTAGCCCTTCTGGCCTTACCCCTGCGGATAATCTCAAAGGAGTCAACCTTCGGGGAATGAACAGGGAACACCCTTTCAACGCCTATACCGTAGGAAACCCTTCTGACGGTAACGGTCTTTCTGATGCCGCTCCCACGCATGGCGATGATGGTCCCTTCAAAGGACTGAATCCTTTCCCTGTTTCCTTCCTTAACCTTTACGTTGACCTTTACATAGTCACCAATCTTCAAATTGGGAAGATCCTTCTTCATGCCTTCCTGTTCCAGCGCACGAATAATGTTGTCCATTCTGTTTTCCTCCATTTCCTAGAGTGTTCATACCGGTACTTTTTCTTCATTTCTACACGATTTTTCGCCGGAAGCGGACCACTCTGTATTCACGCCGTAATATTATAACATGGCATTCCCGAATCTGTAAAGAAGATGATGCGATATTCGCAGGACGGGTCAAAAATCCAGTAAAAAACCGGAATTAGCCATTTTGACAGCCGGAGGGAAACTGCTTTTTCAAAAAAAGGTTTGAACATCGTTATTTAATACATTATAATGCTATTAAATATTAAAGTCCATAGACCTTTGCCGGTTGGGCCTGATAAGATTCAGGGTACAGACATACCCTGTGAAACATATATATTTATCAATAAATGCGGTCAGACAGTTTAAAGGAGCAACTATCGCAGTCAGAAAGGAGATTTGGTATGGCAGGAAAACTGAAGGTTGGTATTGTCGGCGGAACAGGAATGGTCGGGCAAAGATTTGTCACGCTTCTGGAAAACCATCCCTGGTTTGAGGTAACCACCATCGCAGCCAGCAAGAACTCCGCGGGAAAGACATACGAAGAAGCGGTTGCGAACAGGTGGAAGCTTTCTTCCGGAATACCGGAAAAGGTTAAACATATCGTTGTCAAGGATGCTTCCAACGTGGAAGAAGTAGCCGGCGAGGTGGACTTCATCTTTTGCGCCGTCGATATGAAAAAGGAAGAGATCCGGGCCCTGGAGGAAGCTTATGCAAAGACCGAAACACCGGTTGTTTCAAACAATTCCGCTCATCGCTGGACTCCGGATGTCCCCATGGTGATTCCCGAGATCAACCCTGATCATATCCAAGTGATTGGGGCCCAGAAAAAACGGCTGGGGACCAAAAACGGCTTTATTGCCGTCAAGCCCAACTGCTCCATCCAGAGCTATGTGCCTGCACTCTATCCTTTAAAGGAATTCGGACCGGTCAAGGTCCTGGCATGCACCTACCAGGCTATCTCGGGCGCCGGAAAGTCGTTTGCCGACTGGCCTGAAATGGTGGACAACGTTATCCCGTTCATCGGCGGCGAAGAAGAAAAAAGCGAGCAGGAGCCGCTCAAGATATGGGGTGAAATCAAGGACGGGGTTATCACCAAGGCCGGTTCGCCCCTTATCACAACCCAGTGCATACGCGTACCGGTAACCGACGGGCATCTGGCGGCTGTTTATGCCAGCTTTGAAAAGAAACCCTCCAAGGAAGAAATCATCCAGTTGTGGCGCTCCTTCAAGGGTCGTCCCCAGGAACTGGCTCTTCCCAGCGCACCCAACCCCTTCCTCACCTATTTTGAAGAGGATAACAGGCCCCAGACCAAGCTGGATCGGGATCTGGGCAACGGTATGGGTGTCGCTATCGGAAGGCTCCGTGAGGATACCCTGTTCGATTATAAATTCGTCAGCCTTTCCCACAACACCGTCAGGGGTGCTGCCGGCGGTGCGATACTCATCGCCGAGCTCCTCAAGGCGGAAGGATATATCCAGGCGAAATAAAGCAAGGCAAAGGATTCAGGGCGGAATGCCATTCCGCCCTGTTTGTTTATGTTTCACCCGTTTTAAAAAGATTCATGTAGAGCGCCAGCGACACAGTTGCCTCGTTTTTGCCTTTACATTTTTGTCCGGTTGCGTGAAAATGAAGAAAAGCATGCGAGGAGGGAAAACCATGAGAGCACTGTTTATCGGTGGTACCGGTACCATCAGCACCGCCGTGTCGAAACTGGCTGTAGAAAAAGGATGGGAACTTTATCTGCTCAACAGGGGAAACAGACCCGAAAGAGTGCCTGCCGGAGCCAGAGTCATCCAATGCGATATCAGCCAGGAATCAGAAGTAACCCAAAAGCTTGAGGGCATGACCTTTGATGTGGTGGCTGATTTTATAGCCTTTGTGCCCGGGCAGGTTGAACGGGATATTCGCCTTTTCTCCGGGAAAACGGCGCAGTATATCTTTATCAGCTCGGCATCGGCCTACCAAAAGCCGCTTTCCCATTACAGGATCACTGAAAGCACACCCCTCGCCAATCCTTACTGGGAATATTCCAGGAACAAGATAGCCTGCGAGGAACGCCTGATGCACGAATACCGCAAGACAGGTTTTCCCATTACCATCGTCAGGCCGAGCCACACCTATGACGAGAGGAGCGTCCCGCTGGCAGTCCATGGCCGAAAGGGAAGCTGGCAGGTTATCAGCCGGATCCTGCAAGGCAAGCCGGTTATTATCCATGGTGACGGCTCTTCCCTCTGGACCCTCACGCACAGCTCGGACTTTGCCAAGGCCTTCGTGGGCCTCATGGCCAATCCTGCGGCCATCGGGGAATCCGTCCACATCACCTCCGACGAATCCCTTACCTGGGATGCCATCTACGACATCATCGGCCGGGCATTGGGTGTATCCGTCAAGAAGGTCCACGTAGCCACCGATTTTCTGGCGGCATGTGATCCGGAATTGCGAGGAAGCCTCTTGGGTGACAAAGCACATAGCGTGGTCTTTGACAACAGTAAAATCAAACGGCTGGTTCCCGGGTTTACAGCCACCATGCGTTTCGACCAGGGCGTGCGGCTTTCCCTGGATTATTTGCTGTCGCACCCGGAACTGCAGGTTGAAGATGAGGCATTCGACCGTTTTTGTGACAAGATCATCGCTGCGCAGAACGAAGCGTTCAAGATCTTCCAGTCGTAAATTTTTCGTACAAGCCAGGCCTGTCTACCGGACAGGCCTTTTTCTTGTCCTGTCGCGGCACACAGGGCATAGGAACCACCCAGACAACCATTAGCAATCATGGCCTGTCTGCATAATATGAAGTAGGACAAACATTCCCGGACGAAAGGGGGCGAAATGATGGATAAATATGAACTTGAGGAACTGAAAAAGATCCTTAAGGCTGAAATCAAGGCTGATCTGAAGGCTGATCTGGATCTCGTATGGGATGACGAGGATCAGAACAACAGGCAGAGGCAGTTCAACAAGCAGATCAACTACAACGTGCTGACCCAGAAGCAGTTCCAGGGCCGGGGTCAGAAGGCTGACGCCGACAACGAAGCCGAAGCTGAAAACGAGAACAAGGCTGAGAGCAAGAGCGAAGCCGGCGTAAAGGTTGAAGCCAAGGACGACAAAAAGCAGCCGAAGCCTTATTAACCTGAAAACGAGTGGGGATATTATCCCCACTTACAGCCTATTATGGATACGGCATAAAGAAAGGGATGGTGCTATGGAAACCCAGAAGGTTTCGCCTGACGGCAGAAGCAAGGATGAGAAAACCATCAGGCTGGAAAAGGACAGCATACAGTATAACGCCCAGGACATGGAGCAGCATCAGCGACTTGATTTCAACCCAAGCCAGTCGAATACGCAAAACCTGAACATCTTCATAAAGAACAACCATGATCTGTCCGGCAAAATCACCGGGGTCACCTGCCTGGAAGGCTCAACCGAACGGGTTGCCAACGCGGAAATCCTCCTGTATTTCGGTACCGAATGCAAAAACCCGGTTTACAAGACCACTTCGGACGCCAATGGCAATTTCAGAATAGAGGAGCTCCCGCCAGGCTATTACACCATCTGCTCCAAGTATGATGGGGACTACTGGTATAGATCCTATTATATCAAGGTCCTGCCGGGACAGAAGGTATTTGAGTCCATTCGCCTGCGAAAAGCAGATTAGGCGGCAGGGCCTTGCTCATATATCCCGGTATCGTAAACGTCTCGGAAAAATCCGGGTATTGCAAAAGGCTGCCTGATAAAGACAGCCTTTTCTGCATGGAAGAATACCATATGTGCATTCAGCAGCTTGCGTTCATCCTGTGAAGGTTGCGGCCCGCTGCCGGATTACTGGATTATTTCAACCACTACCCGCTTGTTTTCGCGTATGGCCGAAGCCTTCATGACGGTGCGTATAGCCTTGGCGATCCTTCCCTGTTTTCCGATAACCTTACCCATGTCATCTTCTGACACCTTGAGCTCCAGTATGACAGAATGCTCCCCCTCGACCTCGTTTACCGAAACAGCTTCCGGGTGATCAACCAATGACTTGGCTATATGTTCCAGCAACTCTTTCATTGGACTGTACCTCCAAATGCTAAGAATGACTTACTCAGTGACTCCTGCTATCTTGAGCAGCTTCTTGACGGTATCAGTAGGCTGAGCGCCGGTAGAAAGCCACTTCTTAGCCTTTTCAACATCCACCTTGATTTCGGATGGGTTTGCAAGCGGATTATAGGTACCAATTTGCTCAATGAACTTACCGTCGCGGGGAGATCTGGCGTCGGCGACTACAATTCTGTAAAAAGGCTTCTTTTTTGCGCCCATCCTCTTCAGTCTGATCTTTACCATGTTTTCACCACCTTTCATCTGTCGTCAGGTAAGTTGTAATGTTACATCAGTTGATTTTTATATTAAGCAGATCAGAAGGGTTTCCGAAAACCGGCAAGCCCCTTCATCCACCTGCTTCCTTTCTTGCCCTGCAGGGCCTTAATCATTTTCTGCACATCCTCAAACTGTTTCAACAGCCTGTTCACTTCGGCGACCGATGTGCCGCTGCCCCTGGCAATGCGTTGACGCCTGCTGGCGTTCAGGATACTGGGATTGGCCCTCTCCTGCGGGGTCATGGACTGGATGATGGCCAGCATCCTTGCCATCTGCCTATCGTCCACATCAATCGACTTTAAAGCCTTGGTGTCCATGCCGGGCAGCATGCTGATCACCTGGCTCAACGGACCCATTTTCTTGATTTGCTGCATCTGCTCCAGAAAATCGTCCAGCGTAAACTGCTGGGAACGCATTTTCTTTTCCAGTTCAAGGGCCTTTTTCTCATCAAAAGCCTCCTGCGCCTTTTCAATGAGGCTCAGCACATCGCCCATTCCAAGGATGCGGGAAGCCATGCGATCCGGATAAAAGGGCTCCAGATCGTTGAGTTTTTCACCCATACCCACAAACTTGATGGGTTTTCCGGTAACTGCCTTGGTGGACAGCGCCGCTCCGCCCCTGGTATCGCCATCCAGCTTGGTCAGGATAATGCCGTCGATACCCAGCTGGTCATTGAATGAGCCGGCGACGTTGACGGCATCCTGACCGGTCATGGCATCCACAACCAGCAGGATTTCGTGAGGCTTGACGCTTTGCTTGATGCGTTTCAGTTCCTCCATCAGTTCGGCGTCCACATGAAGCCGTCCCGCCGTATCGATGATGACCACGTCGAATTGCATGGACTTGGCATGTTCTACCGCCTTTTTGGCAATATCCACGGGATCGTGGCCGGTTCCCATTTCAAAAACGGGGATGTTCAGTTGGCTGCCCACCACCTGGAGCTGCTTGACAGCAGCAGGCCGGTAGACGTCACAGGCCACAAGCAGAGGCTTCTTGCCATCCTTGCGAAGGAGGTTGGCCAGCTTGCCGCTGGTGGTGGTCTTACCTGAACCCTGCAAACCCACCATCATATAAACGGTGGGAGGTGCCGGCGAAAAAGTGATCTTCGCAGGTGTGGAGCCCATGAGCTTGACCAGTTCCTCATAGACGATCTTGACCACCTGCTGACCCGGCGTCAGGCTTTCCAGGACTTCGCTCCCAACAGCCCGCTCGGAGACGGTGTTGATGAATTCCTTGACCACCTTGAAGTTGACGTCGGCTTCAAGGAGCGCCAGCTTGACCTCGCGCATCATCTCCTTGACGTCCTTCTCGGTGATGCGCGCTTGGCCTTTTATCTTCTTCATCAGGTTCTGAAGCTTTTCGGATAATCCTTCAAATACCATGTATCAATCCCTCAAATAGCATGCTTATTTACAATGAATCCATAACCTTTCCAAGGACCCTGACCGCTTCACGAAAGGATTTGTTTTCCGCTGCCTGGGGAACCTCCGTTTCAACCTTATGCAAACAGGAAAGGGCTTTTCTCATGCTCTCTTCCTGCTCCCGGAAGCGTGCAACCAAGCCCAGCCGCGCTTCATAGGCTTCCAGGGCCGCCCGCCCCTTGCGGATACTGTCGTGAACACCCTGCCTGCTGATGCCAAGCTCCTCGGCTATCTCCGCGAGGGAGCAATCATTGTTGTAATACAGGTCCAGGATCTCATACTGGCGGGCTGTGAGAAGCTGCCCGTAGAAATCCAGCAGCATGGAAACCTCATAAAACCGGGGCTCATCAGCCAAAGCGGCCTTGGCTTTTATATTATCCTTCATGGGTTTCACCCTGTCAAGTTTTTTTGCTTTACACGCGTACTTCATTATATGGCCGCGGCGTGAAGTTGTCAAGTCCTGAGTTTGATAAGGGAAAGATTGGGCTTGAAATGAGTCGCAAGATCGTGTCACGTGTGCAGAGAGATTGCCACGCTGCGCTGACGCTCCGCTCGCAATGACACATCAGGATAGGCCCTGCTGGCCATATTCCTCATGTCATTGCGAGGAGGCACAGCCGACGAAGCAATCTCTTTCACTACGACGGTCACCTGATATCTCTCATCTCTGTCAACTGAATTTGGTATTACTTCCAACAATATAAACCATAATAAGTGAGGCGGCATGCATGCCGGCTGAGAGGTGTTCCATGAAAAACAGGTTTCTGATGCTGGTCTATGCCATACTCTTCTCGTTGCTGGCTTTTACCGCCATCACCCAGTATACCGAAAAAGGCTTCTCGGTTATCTGGATGTCACTTGCGCTCGGAGCATTTTATCTCCTGCCGGCCGTTCTGGAGCGAATCTTTGGCATAAGCATCCCGACGCTTTTAAAGTATGCCGTCCTGGCTTTCCTGTTTTTATGCCTTTATGTGGGAGGCATTCTCTCTTTTTATAACAGGTATAACGGCTGGGACAGCTTTATCCATCTGATATCCGGCTTCATAATGCCTGCGCTTGCCCTGTCTCTGATCAACCTGATCAATGGCGACCCCAACACCCTGAAAATGCTGAAGCCCGGGTTTATCTTTGTTTTCATGGTTCTTTTTGCCGCAGGCATAAGCCTCTTGTGGGAATATGTGGAGTTTCTCAGCGATTCCCTCCTGGGAACCAACCATTTGAACGACACGCTTCTGAACAACGGTCAGGTGGATATCGGACTCATCGATACCATGAAAGACCTTTTATGCTCCCAGTTGACTTCCCTGGTGACCTCCTTCTGGTTTTACCGTGCCATCAGAAAGGGACGATGGTTGGGCCTCTCAAGAATATTGATCGCGAAAAACAGGCATTAAGGCTTGTAAAATCATCATCGGGTTTACTTGAACGCTTTCATGCCTTATAATCATTTATTGAATCACAACGTTGTGCCGAGGTGTCAGATGAGACTGAGAAGCATTCCCAACGCCAGAGAGATGCTGCCATCTTTTAGGAACTATGTGCAAGACCCGCGTTTGTTCAAGGACAAATGGTCATCCTATTTTGGGAATTCCAACGAGATCCATCTGGAGATTGGATCCGGGAAGGGAGAGTTCATTATTACCCTGGCCCAGAAGAACCCCGGCATAAACTACATTGCCGTTGAACGATGCCCTACCATCGCGCTTAAGTTTTTACGAAAGATTCCCGAACAGGGCCTGCCTAACCTGGCCGTAACCAGCCTTGATGCGGACTACCTGGAGGAATACCTCAATGAGGGAGAAGTTGGCAAGCTTTACCTGAATTTCTCCGATCCCTGGCCAAAAAAGAAGCATGCCAAAAGGCGACTGACCTCACCCAAATACCTGAGGATCTATGAGCGGCTTCTCAAGGATGGCGGCATCATCGAGTTCAAAACCGATAATCGTCCGTTCTTCGATTACTCGCTGGAGCAGTTCGGAGAATCTGCCTTTGAGATTATTGCCGTAACCTACGATCTGTATAACAGCGACTTGCTGGAAGGGAATGTTCCCACCGAGTACGAGACGCGTTTCCATAACATGGGCACGCCTATCAACAAGCTCATTGCCCGGCTCGACAAGACAAAAATCAAACAGAATGAAGGTGCAGAAGAATGAGATATACATTTAAGAACAAAGGAACCTGCTCAGCGCAGGTGGCATTCGATATTGAGGATGGCATCATCAAAAATATTGAGTTTTTAGGGGGCTGTCACGGAAACCTCCAGGGCATCTCCAGGCTGGCGGAAGGTCGGAACGCCAGGGAAGTCGCCGCATTGATCAGAGGTATCCGCTGCGGCCATAAAAAGACCTCATGCCCGGATCAGCTTTCCCTTGCCATTGAGAAGGCTTTATCCGAGGCCGCTCCCACTGATGAATCCTGAGAATTGGGATGCCGCATGCGTCTGATGCAGACCAAATGACAGCGACGGATAAACGGTATATTGACAATGCTTCCTCTTCATTGTATACTGTTATTCGTCCACTTCGTAGGGGAGTAGCTCAGTTGGTAGAGCAGCGGTCTCCAAAACCGCGTGCCGCGGGTTCAAGTCCTGTCTCCCCTGCCAGGAAAAAATCCTATTCAAGGGTCTGGTGACACCTGAATAGGATTTTTCATTTAGCGGTATCTTACTCATATCCGGCTACTATTTCTTTTCGCTTTCCCGATGGCTTTCCTTCTGCCATCCTTTCTCGGTGCAAACCGTTTCGGTACCGTCCCGGTTTATGATTTTCGAGCCTACGGCATGCCTCTGGTTGGCCATGATGCAGAAAGGCTCCGAGTCGGTATAGCCCTTTGGTTCTTTTGAGGCCTTTTTCACCTCATTGGGCGCGGTAATGTTGTTGACGAAAAGCTTGTCCCGTTTCTGGCTGTTTTTCATGCAATCATCCTTTCCGGGTCGCCATACGTTAGCCTATACTTTTCGTATATGCGCCGTTGCGCCCATATTCATACCCGACACAATGCGATTGCATGAAGCAAATACTGGAACCAAAAACAGGCCGGATTACCCGGCACGCCCCTTGTTTCCGGCAAGGACCTGCATTAACTTCGAGGCATCCCTGGCAAGATCTGCAGCCAGGGCGATTCCCGAAACCAGGAGAATTCCCCTGTAAAATATGGATATCACGTCGATAAGCCGGTTCAGTTCCACCATGTTCACGGAAGCCAGGCTCTGCTGAGGAACTTCAACGGTCATCGGTCCCAATAGCAGGAAGATCAGGATTAACAGCGAACCCAAGTCGCCAATGACTTCCATCAACAAGGTATGAATCCTGTACCGGCCGTCTTTCAGCAGAAGGAAATACTTCAGGAATGCAAGGCCGAACAGGATGTTGATATAGACCATATAGGGTTTTATCACACCCAGATCCACAAGAGAAACCAGCCCGGCCATCTCAGGATCGTCGGTCTGGAAGTAATTCCGAACAAGAACCGGGTAGAAATTCAGGAAGATAAACAGCAGCAGCGTGAAAAGCAGACCGAGGACTACATCCGACACCTTGAAGGCCTCGCCGGGTCCGGGAACCTCCGGCAGGCTTTCGGGATCCCATTCCGAGTCATCTTTTCCTGTGTCCGTTTCCGAACCGGGGTTCAGTCGTTCGGCCAATATGAAAACCATCGTGACGGCTCCTATGGCAGCAAATATTCCGATAGCCATCCGCCCGGCTAACCCGGGAATATCCCCGGCGTTAAATCCCTTTTCAAGTTTTCCGAAAGCAAAACTGATGAAAACGCCAATGGCAACACAGAGTGAAGCCAACTTTACCACCAGGAAATAGAGATCGTAAAGCTCAGGCCCTATCAGGCAGAGCTCATTTCTGGCATAATTCCGGGCGACTTTCTCCGGAGGACCAAATTGACGCAGAACCTCGATGATGTCTTTTTCTCCGGGAGTACCGTCAGGGATGCGCGTTTCCAGCTCACGCATGATGGATGACCTGAGCTGCTGTTCGGCATCTTTTCTGAGCCTGGAAGGCAATTTGCTGCATACCGCGTAAAGGTATCTTTCCACGAGTTCCATCGCGATCCCTCCTCGTCCATTATACCACTCAAACGGAAAAGCATTTCCCATCAACCCGTTTTACCTGTCGGTTCCTGTTCCACGCCTTGCCACAGGATGTTTCGTCAGGTAAAATAAAAAGGAACATATGTTCCCAGAGAGGAAGAGACCGGATTGGCGCGAAAAAAAAAGGACAAAACAAATGAACAGGCGATAGCTGAAACAGAGGAGAAGCCTTTTGCCGACGGTAATTTCGGCAATTCCGTCCGAACTGACGGCGCGGAGCAGGAAAAGACATATCCGGTCTTTCGGGTCTCGGTCAGGAATCTGGTGGCATTTTCCATTCCGGAGGACACCACCTGGTCTTTTACCTCCTATTCCCAGCTTCAGGAAGGATCCCAGGCCCATGCGGAAATCCAGAACCGCCATAAGGCTCAGGGGACCTATCGTTCGGAGGTGTACCTCACCTATTCCTGGAAAGCCAGGCATTGCGTCGTGGAGATCAGCGGACGGGCGGACGGCATCTGGGAGCTGGAGGATGAAGTCATCATTCACGAGATAAAAACCACGTCCACCCAATTGTCGGAGATTCATGAGGATTTCAGCGATGCCCACTGGGCCCAGGGAAAATGCTATGCCTTTATCTATGCGGCCCATAAAAACCTGGACAGGATTACCGTACGCCTTACTTACCTTCATCGCGCCAGCGGGAAGGAAAAAAGCTTCGACAGGACTTTCAGCATTGAGGCGCTTGAAAAATTCGTCAAAAGCCTGGTTAACCCTTTTGCGGGGTGGGCGCTGTCCCAGGCAAAATGGCGCGAGGTGCGCGACCTTTCCATCCGGGCCCTGGAATTCCCCTTTTCCGCTTACAGAACCGGACAAAAGCTTCTTGCCTATAACACGTTCAAATGCATACAGGACGGCAGGCGACTCTTCGCTCAGGCACCCACCGGCACCGGCAAGACCATGGGCGTTCTTTATCCTGCCATCAAAGCCCTGGCAGAGGGCAGTATCCAGCGCATCTTTTACCTTACCGCAAAGACCACAACACAGGGTGTTGCGGAAAGCGCTTTAAGGCTTCTGGCAAAGCAGGGCCTTCGCCTTCGGGTTTTGACCCTGACCGCCAAGGACAAGATCTGCCCTCACCTCATACGGGAGTGTTATTCCGATAAATGCATCTATCTCCAGGGTTATGCTTCCCGTGCCAAAAAAGCCGTCAAGGAACTCATCAAAAAAACAGATACCTACAACAGGGACAATATCACTGATACCGCCATGAAGCACGTTCTCTGCCCCTTTGAATTCAGCCTGGACCTGGCGCTTCAATGCGATGTGATCATCTGCGATTACAATTATGTGTTCGATCCCAGGGTCAGCCTCAAAAGGTTCTTCCAGCAAAAAGGCCGCGAAGACTGCGTACTCCTCATCGATGAAGCTCATAACCTGTTTGACCGCGCCCGGGAGATATATTCGGCCTCCATCGGCAAAAAGGAGGTTCTGGAGATGTCCCGGCGTGTCAGGGAGGACCTGCCGGCCGTATCCAGGGCACTTCGCAATATCAGCAGAACCCTTGCCTCCCTGGAAAAGCAAACGGCGGAGGACCGAAGCGAGGCGGGAGGCGTAACCTATTACGCTTCATCGGTATTTCCCGATACCCTGTCGGATCCGATCGACACTTTCATCAACGAGACCGAGCACTGGATGCTGACCCGCGGCGATGAGGAAAAAGAATATACCGAGGATCTGGTTACGCTTTTTTTCGACCTGTTGCATTTTAAAAACATCTCGGAACTGTATTCATCCGAGTACCGGACGCTGATTACCGGATCAAAAAGCCATCTCAGGCTGACCCTGCTTTGCCTGGATCCGGGGGTAATGCTGGACAAGATCATGGATACGGCCCGTTCAGCCATCCTTTTCTCAGCCACCCTGTCGCCGCTGTCCTACTTCCGCGATATCCTGGGAGGCCGCCGTGAGGATGCAACCCTTAAACTTCCCTCTCCTTTTCCAAGGGAAAACCTGCTCGTGGTTAACGAGGACTGCGTGGAAACGCGTTTCCGCTTCAGGGAGAAATACCTGGAGCGCGTGGCCCAAGCCATCCACCAGTGGGTCAAATGCCGCACCGGCAACTATATGGTCTTCTTTCCTTCCTACCAGTACATGGCCGATGTCCTGGAGATCTTCAGGAATCTGGGCGGTGATTTCAATATCCTTTGCCAGGAAAGGGAGATGGATGAAGCCTTACGAAGCGCTTTTTTAAAAGAGTTTGACAGTTTCGGGGATATCACGCGGATCGGTTTTTGCGTCATGGGCGGTATCTTTGGCGAGGGCATTGATCTTGTGGGAGACCGGCTCACCGGCGTGGTCATTGTGGGCGTCGGCTTGCCCCAGGTATGCCCCGAACTGGAGATCATGCGCCGCTATTATGATGAAAAGCTGGGCAGCGGTTTTTCTTATGCCTACGCCTATCCCGGCATCAACCGCGTGCTCCAGGCCTCCGGACGACTCATAAGGACGGAGAACGACCGTGGAGCCTTGCTGCTCATCGATTCCCGCTTTGCGAAAGCGGACTATTTAAGACTTCTGCCTCAGGAATGGCATCCCATTCCACGGACCTCCACGGGTATAAATATTGAAACGTGCGTCAGGCAATTCTGGGCGGAAGCCTGACAACCCGCTTTCACCCTACAAAATGCCCAGGAATTTTTTAGGCCTGTGCACACGTACCGAAACCAGCTTTCCGCCGCTGGCCACATAGGCCAGGTTTTCATTGGCAAGATAGATGCCCTCCACCTTGGACAACGAGGTATATACATCGACGACCTCACCGCTATCATTCAGGAAATACACTTCTGATCCCGCCGCACAGGCAATGGTACGGCCCATGGTTTTTATCTGGGTCACCTCCGCATCGATCACAAGCCACTCCCTGGCTTTGCCGTTGCTGTCGATAGCTTTAAGCGTGGTATGCTTGCGCTTTTCCCTGCTGAACACCTCACCGTCCAGCACGGCTGCCACGGTTATATCATTCCGGGTGACTCCGCAGGAAGTGAGATAATCGCTGCCCAGATCCACCTGCCAGACCACGCCCAGATCCTTGCCGATGCATATCAGATCCTTCTCGCCATACAGCAATAGCCTTCCCTCTGCAAACGGCAGGGCACCGGCGAAAAAGTCCTCTCTTCCCTGACTGTCTCGGATGCTCCCCCTCTGGTTCATGGACAGATCCAAGAATTCAAAAAGAGATGTGGCCTCCAGGCTTTGCGTATCAATACCGCAAACGATGAAAGCGGTATGGTCAAACCCAGGATAATGGAAGATCGCGAAAGGATAGTATTCGGATATGTTTCTCAAAACAACTTCCTGGCCTTCCCTTGAAAAGGCACGGATGATCCGCTTGTATCCGACCTGATCGCTCTCGGTGATGACAAGGATCCAGTTTTCGAAAATGCCTGCGTTGACAATATCCACATCAAGGGTTTTATCCCAAAGGATTTTTCCTTCCCTGACAACCGCAAGATATCTTCCGCCCAAATCGGCAACCATCACATCGTTGTCCTGCACGCGGATCAGGGGCTTTTTCAGGCTGACAGGGATATACCAGAGCTGGTTGCCTTCACTGTCAAAACACTTAACGGTACTGACCGATCCCACAACAATATTTCCCGATAAGGTATCCAGGCCCGACGAGGTCAAGTCGCCGTCAAAGGGGATCTCGGTGATCTTCTGATTGGACGCTTCCATCACATCAATCATCTGCTTGTAGGTGCCGTCCAAGCCTGTCCTGAAAATATCCAGCGGATTGATGCGGAAAAAAGAATACAAAGCGACGACTAAGACCGCCAGCACCAGTACAATAAAAGCCAAAAGTCTTCGCAAATGAAACCTGTGCTGTACTACTTCTTCCTTTGTTTCCTGCATGGGTCGTGCGTTCTCCTTTGTGCCTGGAAATGGCAACTGCCGTTTTTAATCTCTTGTTTGTCGTCTACCTTTAATATCTCTTTCTTTACCTTTTTTAGCCTGCAAGACTGCGCAGAAAGACCCGGAAGAGCATCAGAATGACTTCAGTAACGACAGTCCTCTCATATACGCAGGGTCATACTCGGCCCGCAATGCGTCAAGACGTTCATTGAGCTTATCCCTCGTTTGGGCGTCTATGTCTCCTGTTGCGGGGATCCGGTTTTCGGCCTGGAACTTCCTGATAGCCTCCTGCGTTTCCTGATCCATCCTCCTGTCGGGAGTGCCATTAAAATAGCCGGCCGCACGAAGGATCTTTTCAGCCTGACAGACATCGTCCCCGTATGCATCCAGGGTCAGTGTGGCCGTATTTTTCAAAGGATTTATCAGCGCCAGATCGATCCCGTTGGGGAGGGTTCTGTCGGCAATCTCAATGTCGGGTGCCAGACCTACCCCCTGAATAGCCCTGCCGTTTCGCGTCAGATAATGGCCGGTGGTGAGCTTGATGGTACCCAAAAGGTCATCGGGATCAAGGAGCACTCCCTCATAAGACAGCCATTCGACAGAGGTTATATAATGCAGCCCGTATTTCTTGCCGTATTTGGCGTATGCCTCGGGGGTGAGGACATAAAACATGTTCTGAACAACACCTTTGCCGTAGGTTTTCTGCCCTATCAGAACGCCTTTTCCCGAGTCCTGTATGGCGCCGGCAAGTATCTCGGCGGCGCTGGCCGTATTTTCGTTTACCAAAACGGCCAACAGGTAGGGAGAATTCTTAAGATCCGAATAATACTCTTTGTCGCTAAGCCTTTCGGACTTGAAATCGAGTTTGGTGATCAGGCCTTCCGGAACGATCTTTCTGGCGACGGCCACAGCCTCGTCCACATATCCGCCGGGATTATCCCTTAAATCCAGCAGGATCTTGGTGATGCCCCTGCGCTCTATTTCATCCATGGCTTTTTGAAAACTGCCGCTTGTATTGCTGGTGAATGACTCAATATGGATGTATGCGACGTCTTCTTCTATCCTCCAACTCACCGGGTTGATCTCCACCAGTCCTCTCTGAACGGCGATATCCAGCCTGCCGGTTGGGCGCTGGATAGTAAGCGTCACGCTGGTACCTTCTTCGCCCCTTATCTCTGCAGCCACGGCAGATGGTTCCTTGCCGAAGGTGGAAACACCGTCAACAGCCAGAATGATATCCCCGTCGCGTAAACCCGCCCGTTCGGCAGGCGAATCCTCGTAAACCCTGACAATACGAACACCTTCGTCACATTTCTCAAGGCTTGCCCCTATGCCAACAAAGCTGCCCTGGAGGCTGTCGTTGATCATTTGGGTCTCCTGGTTGTCATAAAAACCGCTGTAGGGATCCAGCTCGCCAAACATGCCCTTTAAAGCCGCTTTCAACGCTTCTTCGTCGTCCATGTCCAGATAGTACATATCCTGCATAAACTCAAGGGCACTGTTGAGATAGTCCCCGTAATCCATCCCCATGGCCGGTATGACCGATGTAAGGAGCATACCGCACAGGATCAATATGGTTGCCAGCTTTTTCATAAACCCCACCTCCTGGTGGTTATTCTCGCCTATATATGCAAGGAACCCTGACGGTCCGCTATCCAAACAGAAACCCCAGGGATCCTCAACAACATTGTATCATATCGGTACTGTAAAGAAAATCGGTATCAGAAGGAGAGCATTCTGTCCGCGTAATCCTTTACCAGTTCATCGCCCATATATTGAATCAGGTTGTAAAACAGCTTGGCTGCCTGTTCATTGGTAATGCGGCCGGAAGGGTTGAAATAGCCCCTTTCGTCTCCCTGGAAGATGCCCAGGCTGTAAGCCACAGCCGCTGCGTTCCTGGCATAGGCCGGTATGCTGTCGTTATCCACATAAGGCGTATTGCTGTAGGGCGGCGCAAGGTTTTCCAATCCCAGAGCATTGACGATCATCTTTATGGCTTCCGCATAAGTGACATAGGCGTCAGGCTGGAAATAGGAATTGCCCGTACCGGTGATTATCTTCTTTTCATAGGCGCGTTTGATCAAAGCGTAGTCGGGATCGTTCACCGAGACATCCACGAACGGCGATACTTCCACGGTCTTGCTCCTGTTTCGGTTGGTTGTGATCGTGGAGATCCGCAGATTGGGATCCTCGGGAATGTCCCTCACCGCCTGCATCAGCATGACAACAAACTCGCGGCGGGTAACGTATTTATTGATATTGTAATTCTCACCGGTGCCCGGAATGACCCCCAGGCCGAAAAGGATGCTGACAGGCTCCTGGGCCCAGTGACCGTCGAGCTGCCTGATATCGGGCACCATCAGCCGCTCCAGAACCGGCGGTATGGAGATACTGGTCCTGCTTTTATAATCCTTGAGCACGGGGGTAGGCATATTGTTGCTGTCGAATTCGGGCAGCCTTGCATGATAATCCAGGATGGCCTCCTCCCATGTTCGCCTCACATAACCCCCGTCAAAGCTGATCTGCCAGGGTTCATTTTCAGCATACTTGATCTGCTGGCGCCTGGTGGTGGACACGGTCACTTCGGCCGAGCCTCCCCACTGGTAGCGTGTGTTCCCATCCAAAATGCGCGTCTCCAGGGTGTACTGGATTTTCTGCGTCTGGGTGGAACTCCAGTACTGGTCATAGGCGTACAGCTTGCCGGAGATTCCCACCGTAACCGTATTATTATTGTTGTTGTTGATCCGATAAACCTTTCTGCCGGCAAACTCCCCGGCATAGTAGTTGAGAGCCGGCTTGGGATCCACCAGCAGCGACTTTGAAAAACTGTATTCGCTTAGGGTATATGAATTGCTCCCAATGGTAATATGTTCATCAGGTGTTCCGGTACGGCGCGTGGATTCGACGATCTGTCCGTTGGGCTTGGTCTCGGAAACGGTCTCATAGATAATGACCCGTTCCAGCGTCGCCTGCTCTTCCGCATTCGCCAGCCTGTAGGTATAGGTAGCCCTTTCCACGTTATTCCTTACGCGTTTGTCAATGGTCAGCGTGCCTGTAAGATATATTGGTTTTCCGCTGACAAAGCACATCTCGGTATAGTAATAGCCGTTTTTCACATTGGTATTGACGGCCGAGATGCCGCCCTCGTAGCCCAGGGTGCCCTCAACGGCCAGGACTTCCATGGGCATCATGAGCATGATGATCGTCATGACGACAACGCTGATTTTTTTCAGCAATCCTGCTTTCATTCCGGGTTCCTCCTTCATGACTCAACGATGATGATAATGCCGTCCCGGTTCGCATTGTTGCTGACAATGCGGACAGAATCTCCCGGACGGATGGCTGACAGGTCGATTATTTGGCCATCCCTGATGATGATGGCATTTGCCGGCACATTGACGTCCCTGTTGGGCGCGCTCTTCCATACACGCTTGCCGGTATCGTACACCATGGCTTCCCTGAGCCTGAACCCGGTATCGGTCAGGCTCATCACCCTGCCCCTTTCCTGGACGTCCGCATAGGGAGCCGTGCTGACCAAAATGGTTCTGCCTGTGTCTTCCACAATATATACGCTCTGGGTGACAAAGTTTTCATCGAAACTCAGCATATTGCCTGTTCCTGAGTTTTCCAAGAGCCTTGTGACGGAAAGATCGATGCCGAAGGTTTTCGGCGTATTACTGAACAGCCATTTTGAGCCAGAAAGCTCGGCGAAGGACTCAACCGTAAAAGTTCTCAGGGGATCCACAGCCTTTATCCTTCCCCTGTATATGGCCAGGCTTCCCATGCCCTTGCTCGTATTGCTTACAACCACCTGGCTCACGAGAATATTGGAACCGTAGGGTTTATCTGCCGAAAGCTGCACATTATCCATGGTATCCAAAGAGCCCATGTCCACCAGCCGGCCGTTCTTGACCGCGATGGTGCCGCTGTCGAAGCCGATCACATGGGAAGTGCTCTGAAGTTCCAGCCTGTTGAGGGTATTGGAAAGGGCAAGTATATTGTCTGAGAAAATCATCTCATTTTGGGGTTTGGATCTGAACGCCGCCATGACGATGCTGTCTTCGCCATTGATATCCTGTTGGACGGCGATATAGGCCATACCGGAGATACGTCCGGACGGCCTGTCCTTATAGTCGCGGCTGTATGGGAAAGATCTGACGCCTATGAAGGAAGAGTATTCCCAGCGGCCGTTGACAAACTCCTGAACGCCTGACAAGGCCAGCGTATTGTTCAGTTCATCGTAGTATTCCACGTTTCCGCGGTATATGGCCGAAACCGGTTTTGGATCCTTCAGAAGCTCGATCCCCTGCACATGAACATTGGTACCATCGATCTGGGCCAGGATTCTCACCCTGTCGCCTTCCTGGATCTGGTTGCGGGCTATCAACTGATCGTTTTGGTAGATGGGTACATTCACAGCAACCGGTATACTGTATATCCCGTCATCCTGCTTGAGCACGAGGCTGGGCAGGTCCACCTTGTAGACGGTACCATACATGGGCTTGTAGTAGCTCCGTGTGCTCAGCTGGGCAACATATCCGTCCTCATCCAGCTGGATGAAGGCATGATCACCGGGCTGCACATCCTCAAGGGTTGCCTGCTGCCCGTCCCGGGTCACGGGAATGGTATAGGCAAAGCTGTAAGTCCTGAAATTTGTCAGAGTGTCCTGAGCATCCGGAGACATACCGGAACCATCCCAACGGTAAAGGGTGATATAACCCAGCGAAGGATTAACCTCCCGAACCACTCCGCTGATATAGCCATCCGCTTCCTCATCTGCCGCCGTGGAAACGAGAGCGGCCTGGTTGCCAAAGATGAAGCACAACAGGAGGGTAAAGACAATAGCAGGTTTTATGAAACGCAATTTGGATGCCTCCATTCCAATACTTCACTCTTTTTAGAATATCGGCATTAGCAGGCGCAGTATAAAGCCGGTCAGGATTACTGTTTTGTTACATTATCATGCATGTTGTCATGCACGGTCCCGTCGGCAGATCTCTTAAGTTCCCTGAACCGTACTTCCGTGATGATCATGCCGGCAAAAATCAGCAGGCATCCCAGGCCTGTGTTCAGGGTAAGCTTCTCGGTCTCTCCCCCCGCTCCGGGTATGATCAGCGCAAAGAGCGCGCCGAATACAGGCTCGAATGTGAGCAGGAGCGCTGTCCGGGTGGGCGTGGTAAATTGCTGGGCGATGGTCTGAACACCGTATGCAAAGGCCGTTCCCAGAGCGCCGGTATACAAGACGGTCAGGATAACCCGGGTGTTGATATTGACAGCCATCCGCCCGCCCGAAATCCCGTAGGCCAGCCAAAGCACGCCATACATCAGCGCGGCTGAAAGGATCTGAACAACTGCCAGATGCCTGGCATCAGTCTGCTGGGTAAACTTGTCAATAAAGATGATCTGGAGCGCAAAGCAAACGGCGCATAAAAGCGTCAGCGTGTCGCCGACATTCCAGTTCCCTGTAAACCCGCCGCTTAAGAAAAACAGACCGGCAGTTGCCAGCAAAACACCTATCACAGCCCGGACGGGCGGCTTTTTTTTTAGATACAAAGCTGAGATCACGGGCACCATGACCACATTGAGTCCGGTAATAAAAGCGGAATGGGATGCGCTGGTGTAATTGAGACCGATGTACTGCAGGGACATTCCCGCAAACAGGGTAAAACCGATGACGGTTCCCTGTAACAGTGCTTTAATGGTAATTTCCCTGATCTGCCTGGCAAAAATCAAAGCCAGGAGGATCCCGGCCACTGAAAACCTGAGAAAAAGATAGGCATAGAAGGGTATATTTCCGGTGATGTTCTTCATGAGGATGAACGAAGATCCCCAAACGACGGTAATACTGAGTATGGCAAGGTCAGCCTTATGTTGTCGTGTCATATTAGCTTACATCCTTATGTAAAGAATCCTAAGTAAGAAAAAACGTTTCAGCAGCAGCTGAACGATTTTTCCAGTTTTCATGTCACCCCGGCCGGAGAGTACAGGATAGCCGGATCCGATAAATGATCGGATAAACAATTTTATGTCATAGTCATCAAATCTTCACGTTTTCGCAGTTCCCAGGAATCACTTTGATCCGTTCAAAACCATGATGAAATTGTTGAACCACCCCAGAACAATGGATTCGGTGAAAGCATCGGGTATTTTGAAGATGCTCAGTGATCCCACAAACGGTATGATGATGGCAAAGACCAGGTAGGTTATAATGATGCCGACGCCGAGCCCCAACGCCATGCCGCCGGTCCTGTTCGCCGTACTCATGATGCTGCTGAAATTCAGGATGGCGGTCAGGATCTTGCCGATAACCACGACCAGCAGCTTGACAACAGTAAATATGACAATAACCGCCAGGACCTTTAAAATGGTGAAAGTCAGCATATCATTCAAGGTAATAACCGTATCCTGATAAAGTTTCCCGGTATCGGCAGCCGAATTGGTTATCATCATCAGCTGCTTGAGGAATGGGCTGCCGGATATGGCTTCGTCGATTTCGGGGCTCCTTTCAAGCAATGCCATGGAAGATTCCGACTCCCCGATATTGATGGCGGGCAATTGGGAAATGGCCGGAAACAGACCGTTTATTTCCTCGCTGATGCTTTTGCCAAGTCCAGTTTTCTGCATAGCAAGGAGCGCAAGCTTGGGTGAAAAAACAGAAGCACAGATGATGCCGAGAATATAGCCTGCAAGGCTGAACACCGTGCTGAAGAGGCCGCGCAGATAGCCTTTCAGTCCAAATAACGCGATGATGATGACGACAGCATAATCAACGCCGTTGAACTTAAAACCGAACAGCAGATCTGCTGCGATGAAGAGACCTACTGCCAAAAAAAGAATCGCAGCCGGCAGCTTGCTTATGGAGTCAGTGATCGGTCTTTGTCTTCTGTAGCCATATCCCAAAATAACACCCCCTGAACCTGTATGTTTGCAAGCTCTCTTTCCGGGCAATAATTACTTGAGGAATGTGGACAGGTTGATGCTGATTAAGAGCAGTATGGACATAATCAAAACGCCTATCATAACCGATCTGCGTTTAAATATCACCATTATCCCCTCCATTGTTCCGGCTTTTAAATTCTCGCCCCATTATATCATTTCGCCTTTATTTTGTAAAATAATTTTAAGATTAGTGAAATATAAAGTCTGCTAGAATAGTGCTATTGGCTTATGGAGGTATGGATGAATGCCTTTTGACGGAATATTGACACATTTTATGGCGGAAGAACTGAACACCAGGCTGTGCGGCGGAAGGATCGGGAAGATCTACCAGATCTCCAGGGATACAATTATGCTTTATGTACGGGCAAATGGCGAGAATTACAAGCTTTTCGCAACCTGTAATGCCTCCTCGCCCCGCATCCATCTGACTGAGAACCAGTACGAAACCCCGGAAAATCCTCCCGTTTTTTGCATGCTCCTTCGCAAGCACCTGTCAGGCGCTATTATCAGGGGCTTCCGCACAACCGGTTTCGAGCGGGTTATCACCATGGAGGCCGAAGCCACGGACGATCTGGGAGACCGCTCTCTCAAGAAACTGGTCGTGGAGATCATGGGAAGGCACAGCAACATCATCCTGCTGAACAGCGACAACCGGATCATTGATGCCATACGTCATGTGGACAGCGAAATCAATCGCGTTCGCGAGCTGCTTCCCGCCAGGACCTATGTAGCTCCACCGGCCCAGAGCAAAATGGATCCTTCCGCTGAAAGCACCTGGGCTGCCCTTGCGGACGGTCTTGGGGAATCCAGTCGTTCCATTGAGAACTATCTTTTGGACAAGCTCCAGGGATTCAGCCCGGTATTATGCCGGGAATTATGCGTTCGGGCATCGCTGGATGAAAGGAAGTCCGCCGCAAGCCTTACCTCCGACGAGGCGGTACGCCTTGTTGAAGCCCTGCGAGGCATGATGGCAACCCTGCTGAGCCAGGGCCCGTCGCCCGTTGTCGTCCTGGATGCCGTCACCGGAAGACCTGTCGACTTTCATGCTACCGATCTGGTCCAGTATCCGTCCAGGAAGCATTACGACACCATCAGCCAGGCCATCGACGCCTATTATCAGTCTCGCCTGGTGAAGGAAGCCAACGCGCAAAAAAGTCATGAGCTTGCCAAGACGGTAGGAAAATACATAGAAAAATGTGAAAAACGTCTGTCTGCCAACGTTCAGGTTTATGATGAAAACAAGGACTACGAGCGATTCCGTCTTTTCGGGGAGCTTATCACTGCCAATATCTATGCCCTGAAGAAGGGCATGAACATGGCCCGCCTGCACAATTACTACGCCGAGGGCGAGGAATATGTGGAGATCCCGCTGGATCCCCTGAAAAGTCCCCAGGACAACGCCCAATACTATTTCAGGCGCTACGAGAAGGCTAAAAATGCGTACAATTACGCGAAAAGCCAGATTGAAAGCCTGAAAAAAGAACTGACCTGGCTGGAAAGCGTCATGCTTGCCATTGAAAACGCCGAGGACAGCAGCCAGCTTCAAGATATCCGCCTGGAACTTTATGAACAGGGCTACTTAAATTCCCCTCCCAAAAAAGGACGCAGGGAGACCGATCTGAAATCCTCTCCCATCCGGGTAGTCTCTTCCGATGGTTTTGAGATCTTCATCGGGCGTAACAACAAGCAAAATGACAGGTTAACCATGAAAACCGCCAGACATGAGGATATCTGGCTGCATGTAAAGGACTTCCCCGGTTCCCATGTGATCATCAAAACAGAAGGACGCGAGGTTCCCGACAGCACGCTTGAAGAGGCTGCCGGATACGCCGCCTGGTACAGCAAAGCCCGATCAGCGCCAAAAGTTGAGGTAGACTACACACCGGTCCGCAATGTAAAAAAACCATCCGGGGCAAAGCCCGGAATGGTCATTTATGTAAACTATAAAACGATTGTGGCAGCCCCGAGGGCACCTGAAGCAAGCGAAACGTGATGCCGGCAGGCCGGAAAGCCGGAGCCGGCCGGGTAGCCACTCCCTGTTAATTCAGCCGAACAGCCGGCCGCAGACTTTTTTCAGATGGTAATAAACCTTTTCCCGATCGATGGTCCTGAATTCACCGTTCTGATAGAGGATGCGCCCGTCCACCATGGTCATGCATACATCCGAACCCTGGGCCGAGTACACCAGGGCTGAGCAAATGTTATGCAGGGGTTTCAGATGGGGCTTTTCCAGATCGATCATGATCAAATCAGCCTTCTTGCCTTCTTCGACAGTGCCAATATATGGCATACCGAGGGCTTTAGCTCCGTTAACCGTGGCCATTTTCAGCGTCTCGGCCGCCGTAATGGCCTTAGGATCCCTTGTGTTACCTTTATGAAGGATGGAGGTCAGGTACATATCTTCCCACAGGTTCAGGTTATTGTTGCTGGAGGCTCCGTCGGTTCCGATGCAGATATTCAGACCCTTGGAATGGGCCCTGGGAACGGGAGCAATGCCGCTGGCCAGCTTCAGGTTGCTGGCCGGACAATGAATGACCGACACACCCTTTTCCTTCAACAGATCCATGTCGTCCTCGGTGATCCAGACGCAATGTGCCGCTATGGTCTTCAGATCAAAAATCCCCAGATCGTACAGATGGGCAGTGGGAGTCTTGCCATAGTTTTTCAGGCAATCCTCGTGCTCGGTGACCGTCTCGTCAAGATGGACATGGATGGGTACCCCCAGCTTTTCAGCAGTCCCGGCAATTGCACGGATATAGTCCGGGGAACAGGTATAAATGGCATGGGGAGCCATGGCGGTGGTAATCCTACCTTCCGCGGCACCGTCCCATTTCTTAATAAACGCCACACTCTCCTGCATCGCCCGGTTCTGCGAAAAATCAGAACCTGTATCCAGACAGGTCTGTCCCCTGGAAAGCTGGGCGCGTATACCTGAGGACTCAACGGCCGAAGCAATGCCATCCATGTGATAATACATGTCGGCAAAACAGGTTGTGCCGGTTGCCAGCATCTCCATGATCCCCAGAAGGGACCCCCAGTAAACATCCTCTTCATTGAGCCTGTCTTCAACGGGGAAGATGTGATCAAAAAGCCAGGTCTGGAGATCCATATCATCGGCGTAATTGCGAAGCAAGGTCATAGGGACATGGCAATGCCCGTTGATCAGACCGGGCATGACCAATTTTCCGCTTCCGTCAATGATTTGCGCATCAGGAACCGTTTCAGCCAGGTTCGGGCCGATCTTTCCGATAACGCCGTCCCTGATGACCACATCCACATGCTCCAGGACCTCATCGTCTGTGTTCATGGTTAAAACCGTCGTATTCCGGATGATATAGTCCATATTCGCTACCTCCCTGATGTCTTTCAGAATCATGACCCTAATCGCAGTCACCCATTGGGAGTCGGAACAGGTGTGACATCAGGGCTGGGCTTTGTTACGGTTTCCTGGGTAGTGGCTGTTATGGTCACCGTAACCGTCGGCCTTTCCTTAAGGGAGACTCCTGCCGGCAGGCTGACCGTCACCGGCACCTGATGTTCGCCTTCCCCCAAGTTCTTTACACTGATGCTGCACCTGATATCTTCCGAATCCAGATCCTTCAGCACTTCGGGACGTCCTTCCACAGGAATGCTGATGCTGCTGGCGGCAATCGCGTATTCAAAAATCCCTGAGGTATCGCTGTCATAGATGGAGATCTGACTGGTAGGAAAGCTTATGGTTCGGGCAGCCAGCGGTTCGATATTGACCAGGGCGTTAATGATGCTGTCCTTATCCAATAAGGTCGCTCCCTGGGGTACAACAAGTTTCAGTTCCGTCCTGAAGCTTTCCGACTTCCCCTCGATGTCCACAGGCTCGGCTTCTATTTTGGAAAGCGAATCCAGAAGGTCTTTTGTGCCTATGACCAGGACACTGGATGTATCAGGGATGATCTCCTTAAAGTAATACCCGGCTTTGGGCCTGCCCTTAACCGAGGTTATCACAGGCAGCTTCCGGGCCAGATCAAAGCTGACGATGGCAGGATATTTCCCCTCAAACTGGGACATGGGCTTTCCCTCGGTATCATAGACCGTGACGCGGACCACGAGTTCTTTCGTAGAGCTTAAATCGTTCAGGTTAATCAGCGCCACCACCCTGTCGATCCTTGAAAGGGTGCCTTCCTTTTCCTGGATCAGGATGATGCTGGGATCCACTTTTTGATTGACAACCTGGTATCCCTCCGGCAGGCTTCCGGTAAACTCGATGTTGACGGGATACTGTTTCCCGACGATTTTTTCAAAATGGAGCCTGACTGACGCGGGATTGGTGCCGAGTATAATGATTTCCTTGTCACCGGTATACTCGGGCGGTTGCACCTTTATGACCTGGGTTCCGGATCCGTCCACTTCGGAAAGGTCGAGAAAAACGTTGAAATCGCCGCTCGAAACACTGTCCACCCTTTTCTTTCGCCCTCTAATCCTGACATCGACGGTGGCCGGGATACTGGACCCGACGATTTGAAGGTTCTTAGCCTCGAGGACCTCCACATTGCTGGACAGGGGAACAGTGATAGTCCTTTCTGTGAACGGATTCTCCTGATCCAGCACAAGGAACCAGATCAGGATGGCTATGAGCACAGAGAGAACCTTGGCAACCGCATCCCTCTCGAATAGTTTATCTATCAGCCTGTTCACTGTTCTTCACCTTCCTGAACGTAAAGCGCCGCTTATCCTCCTGGCTGTCGAGAAGGAACCTGGACAGGGCTTTTCTCAGCATATCGGGGGTAAGATTCCTCGTGAGGCCGCCATTATGGGCATAGGATATTTTGCCCGATTCTTCGGATACAACAATGGCAATGGCGTCGGAAACCTCGGTTATGCCCAGCGCGGCCCGATGCCGTGTACCAAGATCCCTAGACAGCCCGGCATTCTGGGTAAGGGGCAGATAGCATGCGGCCGCTGAAATCATATTGTTCCGGATAATGACAGCCCCGTCATGGAGGGGTGTTTTGGGTGTGAAAATATTCACCAGGAGTTCCTCGGACAGGACAGCATCCATTCTGGTGCCGGTGTTGACGATATCACCAATCTTCGTATCCCTCTCGATGACAATCAGAGCGCCGATATAGTCCTGGGCGCAACGCGAGCAGGCCTTGACAATGGTTTCTATGGCAGCGATGGTCTTAAGCCGCTCCTCACTGTCCCTTTTAAGCAGTATATCCTGAAATCCACTGCTTCCCAGCTTTTCAAGGGCACGCCTTAGCTCGGGCTGAAACAGCACGATCATACCGAAACCCAGAAGCTGGATCATGCTTTGCAGCAGGTAGGCGACGGTTTTTAACCCGATGATTTCCGACAGTTTGGACAGGATGAGGATGAACAGGATACCTTTTACAAGCTGCATGGCACGGGTTTCCCGCACCAGTTGGATGATCTTGTAGACGATATAGGACACCAGAGCAAGCTCCGCAATCATTCGGATGAGATCAAACACGCCGTTGAGATCCAGAAAATTCATGATATAGGAAACAATATCTCTAAAAAGGCCCTGTCCCGACACTCCAATGCCCCTCCGTCAAAGCTTTCTGAACAGCGTTCTGTTAGGGTGCCTCAGCATGGATGCTATAAAAAAGTGCCGCTTGTTTCACTTTCCCCGGCAGAAAAGCAGAGGGATAATGCAAGAAGCAACACAATAAGATTATACCCTTCCGATACCTGCTTTTGTATATTTTACAGCCTATTGTAACAAAAATGCAATATACAAAAGTATTAGAAAAGAACCGGTTTCAGGCGCGATATTCGGCATTCTCTCCGCCTATGAGAAATAACCCGTCTGAAGTTTGAGGCTGGACAATGTATACACGGTATCCACCATGGAACGTCTTCAGCCAAACCTACCCGATATGTAGCGCTCGGTCCTCTCATCTTGCGGTTTGCTGAAGATTTTCCTGGTTGCGCCATACTCAACCAGGTCACCCATCAGGAAGAAGGCGGTTTTGTCTGAAATGCGGCGGGCCTGCTGCATGTTGTGGGTTACCATAACGATGGTATAACGCTTTTTCAGCCGGCAGCACAGCTCCTCAATCTTCATGGTGGATACGGGATCCAGGGCCGATGTGGGTTCATCCATCAGGAGCACCTCCGGCTGTGTTGCCAATGCCCGGGCAATGCAGAGGCGCTGCTGCTGTCCTCCGGAAATCCCCAAAGCGCTCCTGTGAAGCCTGTCCCGCACTTCATCCCACAGGGCGGCCAGCCTCAGGCTTTCTTCAACGATATCATCCAGAACAGCCTTGTTTTTAATCCCATGGATTCTCGGCCCAAAGGCCACATTGTCGTATATGGACATGGGAAAAGGGTTTGGCTTTTGAAAAACCATCCCGACACGTCTTCTCAATGCCACCACATCGATATCGCCAAGGATTTCATACCCGTCCAGCCTGATGCTGCCGGTAACCCTGGCATTTCCAACCAGATCGTTCATCCTGTTCAGGGTTTTCAGGAAGGTGGACTTGCCGCAACCTGAAGGTCCAATCAGGGCGGTTATCTCTCCCCGGCAGATATCCATGCTGATATCCTTCAGGGCATGAAAAGAGCCATAGTAGACGTTCAGGCCACGTACGGCTATTTTGATATTCGGATTTTCGCGTTCAGCCATCTGGACCCCCGAATGCTTCTGTGATTAAGTTTTCCCGTGCCATATCGCCAGGCTGAAAAAGAAGTATTTTGCCGTGCATAACAGAGGATGCCGCATAGCTGTGATTGCGCGACCGGGATAGCATCAAGGGTTTCAGGCGCCCCGATGAATCATAAGTAGTTGAAAAGCATCTCCAGCGACAGGCGGGGCGTCATTTTCCCGCTTTTCCAGGCCTGATCGGCCTCGGCGCACTTTTTCAGGAAGCCGGCCAGATAAGCCCTGTCCGCCCGCTCAGCCTGCTCGGTAAGCTTTCTGAACGCATATGGATGTTTTCCGGGGAAGTAACGGCCGATCTGGGAAGGCGGAAGACGCCGGTCCATCAATATTCTCAGCTTGAGCATTTCACCGGTTTGCTTCGCAATCATGGCCAGTATCTTCTGCTCCGGTTCCTTCAGGGACAGCATATCATCCAGATAAGCCAGCGCCTTTGCCCTGTCCCTGGCGGCCACCGCATCCATGAGGTCGAAGATCACGCTCTTGATGGTGACCGTGGCCACCGCCCTGACATCATCCATGGTCACCGTTTGCCTGTCACCGGTGTATTGGATGATCTTGAAGATTTCATTCCTCAGGGAATACATGTCCGGATCACTGATGGAGACAAGATATTCCGCCGCATCCGGTTGGATGGTCTTGCGACTCTGCCTGAAGCCTTTGATCACCCACCCGGTCAGTTCCTCCTCTCCCAGATGATCCAGATGAATATGGAGTCCAAGCTTCTGGATGGTTTTGTACAATCCCGTGCGTTTATCCACATTGTCTTCCAGTAAAATCAGACAAGTGCTTTCAGGAATATTGGGAAGATATTGTCTGAGCGCTTCCTGGGCCTTACTGCCGACTTCGAGTTCATCCGGCTCTGAACCGGGGCTTTCTTCTCCCTGGTCTTCATCCGGCTCGGAAATCTCCGATTCCTCCTTTGAGGCGGCTTTCTTTCTTGTCTCCAGCAGACTGGAGTTCTTAACCAGGACCACCTTGCGATCGGAGAATACGGGAAAGGTGTCACAGGCGTCTATCAGCCGGTCCACATCCAGCTTCCCCTCAAACCGGACCAGGTTAAGCCCGTCGTCATTACCCTTTAGCGCAACACGCCTGATTTCGCCCACGTAGTAATCCACCAGGAAACGCTCGTTGCCTGAGAAAAGGTAGACGCTTTTGAGTTCTCCGGTTTTCAGTTGCTGTTTGAGCCGGGCCAGTTCATCCTGCACCACAGGCTTCTTTCTGGTTCCATAGCTGCCGGATGAAGACATATCGTCCCTCCCTGTCCATTGGCAATATAGATATTATAGCATTTTTATCACCGCCATACATGCACCGGGTATTTCCCTGGGAACGGCATCGGGCGGCAGTAAGCCCATTTATTATAGAACCATAAAGTGAAAGGCCCGACCCCGGCTGAATGCCGGAGCCAGGCCGTTTAGCGGATCGATTTCACTTTTCGTTACATGAATCGCCAGTTCGCAGTTCCTTATTGGAGAAGCCCGGTTACATAAGTCATCATAACGCTTTTGAATTGATTTCTTCCAGGATTCTCTCAAGGAACGCATCCAGTGGCATGGAACCCAGATCGCCTTCCTTGCGGGATCTGACCGCCACATGACCGTTTTCGGCTTCCTTATCACCGACCACCAGCATGTAAGGGATCTTTTCCAGCTGGGCTTCACGGATCTTGAAGCCGATCTTCTCATTGCGGCCATCCAGTTCGACACGGATACCTTTTTCCTCAAGCTTTGCCTTGACCTGTTCCGCATAGGGGATATGCTTCTCCACAATGGTCAGGATCTTTGCCTGGACCGGCGAGAGCCATACCGGGAAGGCACCTGCAAAGTGCTCGGTGAGGATGGCGATAAAACGCTCGATGCTCCCGAACACCACCCGGTGGATCATGACCGGCCTGTGCTTCTCGCCATCGGGACCGATATAATACAAATCGAAGCGCTCAGGCAGGTTCATATCCAGTTGGATGGTTCCGCACTGCCAGGTGCGGCCGATGGAATCCTCCAGGTGGAAGTCGATCTTGGGACCATAAAAAGCGCCGTCGCCCTCATTAACCTTGTACGCGATACCCTGATCCTCCAGTGCTTCACGCAAAGCCGCGGTGGATTTCTCCCACAGTTCGTCCGAACCAATGGACTTTTCGGGGCGCGTGGAGAGCTCCACATGGTATTTGAACCCGAAGGTCTTGTAGAAATCGTCAATGAGCCGGATAACGCCTATGACCTCGTCCTTGATCTGTTCGGGGGTCATGAAGATATGGGCATCATCCTGAGTAAAGCAGCGAACCCGCATCAGGCCATGCAGGGCACCCGACAGCTCATGCCGGTGTACAAGCCCCAGTTCGCCCATTCGTTGCGGCAGATCGCGGTAGGAATGGAGCTTCCGCTGGTACACCAGAATGCCGCCGGGACAGTTCATGGGCTTTACCGCAAACTCCGCTTCGTCAATATTCACGGTATACATATTGTCCTTGTAGTTGTCCCAGTGTCCGGAACGGCACCAGAGCTCCTTGGTCAGCATGACGGGGGTTTTGATCTCCTGGTAACCCCTCTTCACATGCTCCTTGCGCCAATAATCCTCCAGGAGGTTCCTCAGGACCATGCCCTTTGGCAGGAAGAACGGGAAGCCCGGCCCCTCTTCATAGATGTCAAAGAGGTCCAGTTCCCTGCCCAGCTTGCGGTGATCGCGCTTTTTGGCTTCTTCCAGTCTCTGAAGATACGCATCCAGATCGCTTTTCTTAGGATAGGCCGTACCGTAAATCCTCTGGAGCATCTTGTTCTTTTCATTTCCACGCCAGTAAGCGCCCGCCAGCTGCATCAGCTTGAAGGCCTTTACTTTTCCGGTGGAGGGTAAATGAGGCCCGGCGCACAGATCCACAAACTCACCCTGTCGGTAGAAGGATATCTCGGCATCCTCCGGCAGGTCATTGATGAGTTCAACCTTGTAAGGCTCATCCTTCATGAGTTCAAGGGCCTTGTCCCTGGGCAGGGTAAAGCGCTCGACAGGATAATCCTCCTTGATGATCTTCGCCATCTCTTCCTCAATAGCCTGCAGGTCTTCCGGCGTAAAGGTTTTCTCAGAATCAAAGTCATAATAGAATCCGTTGTCGATAGCCGGACCAATAGCCAGCTTGACATTGGGATAAAGGCGCTTGACGGCCTGGGCCATGATGTGGGAAGTGGTATGCCAGTAGGTATGCTTTCCACCCTCGCTGTCAAAGGTAAGGATGTTCAGGTTGCAATCCTCCGTGACAGGAGTCATCAAATCCTTTACCACACCGTTTAACTCACCGGCCACAGCCACCCTGGCGAGCCCTTCGCTGATTTCCTTTGCGATATCCAGTATGGTCTTGCCGCTTTCAAACGATCGCTTGCTTCCATCCTTCAATGTTACCTGAACCATTCCGCTCATTCCTTTCATTTATGGTATAAACCAGTCGTTTACAATAAAACAAGCTCCCATCCATCCAAGGATGAGAGCTTTATGCTCACACGGTTCCACCCTGGTTGCAGAGCAAAGCAAAAGCCTTGTTCTGCCACTCGAACGATTGTAACGTGATCAACGCGAAGGCTTACTCTTGACCATTTCAGCCCCCGGGCTCCGGGGTGGTATCAAAACCTGAACCACCGGGACAGCTTTCAGCCTGCGGCTATCCCTCTCTGAAGGCGTTCGTACGGTCTGACATGTCCCCTTCAATGCCTTTAACGATTATTTTTCATCTTACCACAGGCCCGGGATGCTGTCAATGCGTATGCCCCAGGCCGAGCATCCCGGACAGGATCATGCAAACGCCGGTGATACCCGTATATTCTGTGAATGATTCCTATTTTGGAAAGGTCTCGCATGAAAAGCTTAGGCAAAGTGGTCATTTAATGACATGTGAAAATAGCCGTCTCTGCCCTTGCGTTTGCCGGTTTCCATATCATAAGCCCGGAATTCAATTTTATCCTGTTTGCCGCCTATTTCCTTTTCGGCCTGGCAAAAGGTTATCTTTTCAGGCTGACAGGAAACCTGTGGCCGTTGTTCCTCTTCCATATGGTCTGGGATTTGGCTACCGCATATACCGATTTCTACAAGAATCCGATCATCGATCTGTTCTGTCTTGCAGAATGCATCCTCATTGTCAGGCTAATGGCCGTATTCAGGTGTGAAAGAGGCGTGGAGGCGTTCTGAGGCGTTGTTCCGCCGCTTTGCCTTCATCGCGCCTCCGCGCCTTATGAAATGAATTTTTAAACAACCATCATAATTCATCGTTCCCCATTGTATTAAATAATAGGCAAGCTCGTTCGGCATACGCTATGGGAGGAAAGCGCCGATGAAGCGGTACAGGCTTTATATCATGCAAGCCCTGTTGCTGGCGGCAGCCGTCCTCCTGTCGGCATGCCGGATGGAGCCAGCCGTTAAGCTTGCCGTTGAAGGCTCCACATCCATGCAGAAGATGATGCAGGAACTGGCTGATGCCTATATGGCCTCCCATGCCCACATCACGGTGGAATATACTGCCAATGGTTCCAGCGCGGGCATCCGGGCAGTCATGGCCGGTACGGCCGATATCGGGGCCGCTTCCCGGGTGGTGATGGAGGAGGAACTCAATCAAGGGCTCCAGGCCCTCCATATCGCATGGGATGCCATCGCGCTCATTGTGCACCCATCCAATCCGGTGCAGGATTTGACCAGTGAACAGGTCGCACGAATTTATAAAAAAGATATTACCAACTGGGCTGAAGTGGGCGGTCCGGATATGGAGATTGTGGTGATCACCCGCGATCCGGCATCAGGAACAAGGGAGGCTTTTGAAGCGCTCTTCGGTATAAAGGATGAGGTCCAGGCAGACCAGGAAGCCGCGAAAACCGGCGAGGCACTGATAGCCGTGGCACAGAACCCCTGTGCCATTGGTTATGTGTCCCTGAACTACGTGAGGAAGGGTGTAAAAGCCCTTCGCATCGACGGTCGGGAACCGATCGTCGATAACGTTCTGAATGACAGGTATGAAATCAGACGTCCGCTGATGATTGTAACAAAGGTGGCTCCGGATGCCGTTGAACAGGCTTTTATCGATTTTATGCTCTCAGAGGAAGGACGGGCTATTATCAGCCGGGAAGCCATTCCCGTCAAAAGGTATTAAAAACCATATGCCTTTCGGATGATGGACGGCAGGCTACGCAGGCATCAAGGAGCCGGAGATTTTCCAGGATTCACGGGCATTAAGCTGGCATCGATGAGAAGGTTGAGAGATCCGATGATGAGAAACGGCCTCCGCATATCGGCGAAATCCAGGGTTTCGCGTTTCGAAAACATGATGGAAATAGTATTTGCACTAAGCGCATGGACTGCCATCATTTCCGTCGCCCTGATTACGGCGTATATCTTCATGGCGGGATTGCCGCCCATTCTGAAGATAGGGATCCCTGAGTTTATGTTCGGTATCCGGTGGAATCCCACTGCGGAGGAGCCACAGTTCGGTATATTCCCCATGATCCTGGCCTCCCTTCTCGGTATGGCGGGGGCCACGGCAATCGGTGTTCCGGTGGGCCTGTTTACGGCTATCGCGCTTGCCATGCTGGCTCCGAAAAGGCCTGCAGCTTTCCTGAGAGGTTGCATTGAACTTCTGTCCGGCATTCCTTCCGTCGTTTACGGATTCTTCGGTCTGACGGTCATCGTGCCCTTTATCCGGATCCGACTGGGAAGCCCTACCGGCACAAGCCTTCTGGCCATGATCGTCATCCTTTCCTTCATGATCCTGCCTATCATTGTGAGCCTTTCCGAAGCCGCGCTCAGGGCTGTGCCCAGGGAATACATGGAAGGGGCCCTGGCCTTGGGAGCCTCCAGGATCGAGGCCATTTTCAAAGTGATAATTCCCGCGGCAAAATCCGGAATCATGACCTCGGTGGTACTGGGGATGGGACGGGCCATAGGCGAGACCATGGCGGTCATCATGGTATGTGGCAATATCGCCCGTATCCCCCGTTCATTATTGGACACAGTAAGCCCCATGACGGCCACCATTGCCAAGGATATGTCCTATGCCGGCCCATTCCATCAGGCCGCCCTTTTCGGAATCGGCGTGGTGCTCTTTCTTTTCATCATTGTCCTGAACATTGTCCTGAATGTGGTTGTGCAACGATCCGTTGCCGGAAAGCAGGGTGGGCCATGAACGCAAAGCGGAAAGCAAAGGATCTGGTCCTTACCGTCCTTATCTGGATGTTCTCCCTCATCTCGGCCGCATTCTTACTTTGGATGCTGGCCATCGTCCTGTCCCATGGGCTGGCCGGGATCAGCCTGGACTTTCTGATCGGCGAATACAATTTGTACAGGGGCAAAAACGGCATTCTTCCCATGATAGTCGGAACCTTGCTTCTAATCGTCCTAACCCTGGCCGTCGCCGTCCCTGTCGGTGTTTTCGCGGCCATCTATCTGACCGAATATGCCAGGCAGGGATGGGGGGTCCGGGTAATCCGCCTGGCCACAGAAAGCCTATCCGGAATCCCTTCCATCATCTATGGCCTGTTCGGCTACATCTTCTTTAAAAACACGCTCCGCCTCGGCTTCTCCGTCCTATCCGGCGCATTGACCCTCAGCATCATGGTTTTGCCACTTGTGGTCAGAGCAACCGAGGAAGCGCTGAAATCGGTGGACAAAAGTTATCGTGAGGCCAGCTTAGCCCTTGGCGCCTCCAGGCTTTACACCGTCCTCCGCGTTGTGCTCCCCTGCGCACTTCCAGGCATTCTTTCCGGCGTGATTCTCAGCATGGGAAGGATCATTGGCGAAACGGCTGCCGTCATTTTCACCGCCGGAACGGTGCCGAAGATTCCCCATGTTGGACGCCTTTTGACTTCCAGCGTCCGAACCCTTTCCGTACATCTCTATATGGTGGCGCTGGAGGAAGCGGATTTCACCAGCGCTTTTGCCACCGCCGCCATATTGATTGGGATCGTCGCCGTGCTCAATTGGACCGCCAAACGCATCGCCCGGCGCATGATGAGGCGGTGAGATTGCCGCGCACCGCTTCGCGGTGCTCGCAATGACAGTTTCGGGTATATCGTGCGGGATCTTGGGATTGCCGCGCTGCGCTGACGCTCCACTCGCAATGACATACCGGGTATGACTCCGATGGGTCTAAACCTTTGTGTCATTGCGAGGAGCAACGCGACGAAGCAATCTCAGCCACTTCCATGGCTACTTGCGATGACATCTTCTGAAAGGGAGCCCGTAAAGGTTAAGGTCGCATTGCGATAAGGCGCCGAAACAGCCTGTGAGAATGGGATGAGGGCGGCTGCTGTTTGAGCGAAGCGAGTTCAACCGTCCCCCGTTCGAACAGCTGCTGTTTCGCAGCCGTGCAGCACAGCGACCGGGCTTTACGGGCTCCCGGAGATTGCCACACTGCGCTTGCAATGGCATTACAGGTATTGCTTCAAGGGTGTTATGAGATTGCCACGCCCCGCTTCCGCGGTGCTCGCAATGACAGCCTCGGGTATGTCATGCGGGATCTTGGGATTGCCGCGCTCCACTCCGTTCCGATCGCAATGGCACCATGGTATGGCTTTACGGGTATTTGAAATTGCCGCGCTCTTCTTCTCGCGGCGCGTCACGATAATCCAAGAACAGTTTTACTGTCGGCAAGGAATGGCCCACACCGTTCCGCATTGGGCCGCCTTTTACTCAAAGACGATGTAATCGCGCAGTCGTTCCAGGGTTTTGGGTCCTATTCCCTTCACATTCAGGAGTTCTTCCGGTGTCTTGAACGGACCATGGGCTTCCCGATATGCGATGATGGCCCTGGCCTTGACCTCACCGATATAGGGCAGGCTCATCAACTCCTCCATGCTCGCTTTATTGACATTGATCCTGAAAGGTCCCTGCGGTTCTTTACCCGGCTTGCTTTCCTCATCATCCGCATCCGGCATGTCATAACGGTCGTCGTCTCCAGGGACGATTTCCTGTACCGGCCTTTCGGATATCGCGGGCGTTTGAGAAGCTGCAATCCGTATGGTTTCCCCTTTCTCATGATCCAACTTCCAGGCCAGCAGGATGGTAAGGGCAAGCAGAATCAATAAGGGTGCCACCAGGTATTCCCAGGCAATATTAAATTCCGTTTTCCTGATACGAATGCGCATAGACCCTCTGTATACCAATTTACTGATTTAGTGTTAATATCCTTTAAATAACATTATATGTTAACAATGTAAATCCATCAAGGAAAATATTGGCTTTCTCCTTTATGCCTTGAGTATGCGGACAACCTAACCTATAATATGGTTAAAGGAATCTGGCCTTTTCCTTTTTATGAATTAATTCAAATGCCAAAGATGCCACACCTCAAGGAATGGCATAGGAGTGATACGTATTGAGAAAGTTTCCGGCAGCATGTTTCTTTCTGGCTCTTATAATCCTTTTTCAAATTTGGTTTCCCGTCTTTGCGGATGATGTTCCCGATCTTTCCGCGGAGGCTTTCATCCTGATCGATATGGAATCCGGACATGTTCTCTGTGAGAAAAACGCAGACCAAAAAAGATCGCCGGCCAGCACCACCAAGATTCTTACAGCCATCATCGCGCTGGAACACGCTTCACTCGACACCGACATGGTCGCTTCACAAACAGCCATCAACAGTGTCGATATATACAACTATGTCACCGCGGGGATAAAGCCCGGTGAAATAGTCAAGCTGAAGAACCTGCTTGAAATGATGATGGTGACCTCCGCCAACGAGGTCGGCTATATCATTGCTGAAAACGTCTCACCCGATGGGACCGTTTCAGGTTTTGTCAGGCTGATGAACGAAAAGGCTGCCGAACTGGGTTTAACGGGAAGCCATTTCACCAATCCCTGCGGGTTGGAAGATCCCGATCACTATACCACTGCCAGGGATTTGGCCATACTGGCCCGTGAGGCAATGAAATTCGATGCCTTCAGGGAGATCGTCGGAAAAACCGAGATCACCATGCCGGACACCAATCTCAGAAAGAGCAGCGAGTGGAATGCCAGCTATTTGACCTACACCAACAAGCTGCTTACATCCCGCTCCAAGTATTACTCCAAGGTAACCGGCATCAAGACAGGCTATACCGATCCGGCCGGCCGCTGTCTGGTCGCTTCCGCGGTCAATCCGGACGGCATGGAACTGATCAGCGTTGTCTTGGGAGTAGATCCACAGGATCCGAATCTCGTTTTTGAGGAATCGCAAAAGCTTCTGGAATATGGCTTTGCCAATTACAGCATTCGTGACGTGGTGAAAGACGGTGAATATGTGGGACGTTCAGAGGTCGCGGATGCTGTGGATGCCAAAAAGGTCGAACTGATCACCCAGGGAAGCATCCGTCATATCCTGCCCCTGGACAGTGAAAGGCTGAACCAGGAGCTTACCCAGGTGAAAACCCTGAACGAACCCTTCAAAGCGCCCATTGAGAAAGGACAGGTCCTGGGCAGCATTGAGTATTTTTATAAAGGCACGTCCATCGGTTCCGTCAATATCGTGGCCAACAATGCCATTGAAAAGACCACCATTGCCCAGATCCGCGACAAGTACATGGAGATCGTCAATGACAAACGTTTTATCCTGGGCCTGAAGATTGCGGGCGGTCTCGTGGTTTTACTGATCCTATTGCGGCTGGTGCTTCGGACCATCTCACGGAAAACCAACAGGAGGAGGCGCTATTCTTCCTACTCCTCTTCCAGAAGGAAAAACGTCAGGTTCAGGAATTTCAGATAATACGTCATCTTTACAAAATGTGCCAAGAATTGCAGACACAACGGTAAGAGGCTGCCTATAAAGGACAGCCTCTTATATCCTGAAAAGCAAAAACAGGTCCAAAGGACCTGTCAGGTTCATGAATCAGTTTACATGGGCAGTTCCGGGGAACGGATACTATCCAGCCTGTTCACGCCCTGGGGTTGAACCTCAACGATGATGGGGATGATCATGGGCCTTCTCTTGGTTTTCTTATAGAGGAAAGTATTCAGCTCATCCTTTATGGCATTGCGTATGGACGCCCAGTTGGTTCCCCTCCTGCTCACCGCTTTGACCAGCGCTTCCCCGGCCAGCTTCTTCACTTCTTCGATCAATTCTTCGGATTCTTTCACGTAAACAAAGCCTCGGGAAATGATCTCCAGGTCCGCCATCTGGTTGCCCACCGAATCGATGGTGGCTACCACGATGATCAGGCCGTCCTCCGACAGGATCTTCCTGTCCCGTAGAACGATTTCGCCCACATCGCCCACACCCAGGCCGTCAACCAGGACGCTGCCCGACTGGACCGTGCCCACTATTTTGGCGGAGCGTGAGGTAAGCTCCAGCACCTTTCCGTTGGACATGGTAAAGATATTCTTCTCAGGCATACCCAGGGATGCTGCCAGCTTGGCATGCATCTTCAGATGTCTGTACTCTCCATGGGCGGGGACAAAGAACTTGGGCTTGGTCAGCCGATGCATGAGTTTCAGCTCTTCCTGCTTGGCATGGCCTGAAACATGGATATCGATGAGGGCGTCGTAGATGACCTCCGCTCCCTTCTTGAACAATTCATTGATGACGTTGTAGACCATCTTCTCGTTCCCGGGTATGGGGCTGGCCGATATGATGACCAGATCGCCCTCATTGATCTCCACTTTCTTATGGGAAGAACTGGCAATCCGCGACAGGGCGGACATCGGCTCTCCCTGGCTGCCCGTGGTGATGATGACCAGTTCTTCCGGCTTATAGCGCTTGATGCGGTCAATATCGATGAGGGTATCCTCCGGGAAGGACAGGTACCCCAGACGAATGGCTGTCGTAACCACATTGATCATGCTGCGGCCGCACAAAGCGACTTTTCTTCCGTACTTGACGGCAGAATTCAGCACCTGCTGGATGCGGTGGATGTTGGAAGCGAAGGTGGCCACAATAATTCTGGATTTCGCTCCCCTGAAAATGTTGTCAAAGGTATCCCCCACCACACGCTCGGACATGGTGTATCCCGGTCGCTCCACGTTGGTACTGTCAGACATCAAAAGCAGGATACCCTTCTTCCCCAGTTCCGCAATCCTGGCCAGATCCATGGGCTCTCCCTCAATAGGGGTCTGGTCTATTTTGAAATCACCGGTGTGGAATACCATCCCCACCGGTGTATCGATGGCCAGGGATACCGCATCCGCAATGCTGTGGGTGGCTCGAATGAACTCCACCTTGAAAGGCCCAAGCTGGATGGTTTGCCCCTGTTTGACAACCCTGAGGTCGGCCTTGTCTGCCATATCATGTTCGATCAGCTTGTTCTCCACCAGAGCCAGTGTCAGCTCTGTTCCATAGACCGGTACCGGCAGGCGCTTGAGCACATAGGGGAGGGCTCCGATATGGTCCTCATGGCCATGGGTCAATATGATCCCGCGTACCTTTTCAATATTCTTTTCCAGATAGGTGACATCAGGAATAACCAGATCGATTCCCAGCATCTCATCTTCCGGAAAAGCCAGTCCACAGTCCACCACAATGATGTTTTCGCCATATTCAAAAACGGTCATGTTTTTTCCGATTTCTTCCATTCCCCCAAGGGGAATGACTTTCAGTTTATTCTTTTTTTTCGTTGCCACAAAAACCTCCAAATTCTCTTTTTCGTATTCTTTTATTCAAGTTGTAACTCCAAACTTATTATCACCTTTAATTGCATATTTCCATCAAGTATAATCTAAGTATATCATCTTATATCATCATCGCCGGGCCAAATTCGCCACAGGGATGGGGATTCCGTATGCGCCTTATTCTTCCCAAAAAAGTTTGCTCTATAATCTCTGTTCTGAACCATGCAGGTTTCTCAGCCCATGCCGTAGGTGGCTGTGTCCGTGACCTGATCATGGGTAAGGAACCCCATGACTGGGATATCACCACTTCCGCAAGGCCGGAACAGGTGAAAGCGTTGTTTGATTTCACCCTGGACACCGGCTTGAAGCATGGCACGGTTACGGTCAATTATGAAGGCCAATGGTGTGAAATAACCACCTGGCGCACCGATTTGCGCTATATTAATCATCGGCATCCGGAACAGGTGGAGTTTACCGATTCCTTGGAAGCCGATCTTGCCCGCAGGGATTTTACCATAAACGCAATGGCTTTTCACCCCGATGAAGGGCTCGTTGATCCCTTCGGGGGCATGGAAGACATCCGCTCAAGGCTTATCCGCTCGGTAGGCGATCCGGTCAAACGATTCAGCGAGGATGCCCTGCGCATGCTGAGAGCCATTCGTTTCTCCGCCCAATTGGGGTTTGACATAGAAAACCGGACTTATGAGGCCATCAAAAGACTCCATGCCGATATTGCCTATATCAGTTTTGAAAGGATTCGCAGCGAGCTGGACAAGATCATGGCATCCGAGAACCCTGAAAAGCTCTGCCTGATCTGGGACACAAGATTATCAGACCATATTTTCCCCGGCATATCTGATTATCCGGAGCCTTTCACACAGGCATGCCGTGCTCCGTTTGGCCCGGAAAACAGGGTCTGCTTCCTTGCCAGCTTTCTTTACCGGGCGTTTACGCATAACAGGGCAGAACAAGCCGCGAAACTATTAAAGCGGCTGAAATATGATAACCGCACCATCTCCTGCATAAAGAACGTCCTCTTGTCCATAGATCTGGTGAAAGTACCGACTCCGCGCAACATCAGGCTTTCCTGTCGCCTGTACGGAAAAGAAGCGACTGAAATGGCCTTGCATGTGATGACACAGGAAATCCATCAGGCAAACGGGGATATCGTTCCGGCTGACGCTTCGCTGTTGGCCGAGCCTCAGCCCATGGCTATTTCAGGTACCGACCTGATCCGTTCAGGCATTGACGAAGGCAGGGAAATTGGCGCCATACTCACTCTGCTGAACCTGTGTCTTTGCGAAAACCCGGAACTGAACGGTCGTGAAACACTGCTCCTCCTTGCTGAAGCTTTCCATAAAAAGCTCCGCGAAAGCAATCTGCTCCAGTAGCTTTTCCATAATAAAGGGATTGACCATAAAAGCCAATCCCCCTCTCATCCCTATCAACTGTTCAGACGGAATTACGCCTTGCCGGCACATCCCAGAACATGAATCAGCTTATGTTTGACAAGCTTTTTGATCTCTTCACGAGCAGGACCAAGATACTTTCTCGGGTCAAACTCGGAAGGATTCTCGGCAAATACCTTGCGGATGGTTGCGGTCATAGCCAGACGCAGATCGGAGTCAATGTTGATCTTACAAACGGCCATAGAAGCAGCCTTTCTCAGCATTTCCTCGGGAACGCCCTTGGCGCCGGGCATCTTGCCGCCGTATGTGTTGATCTGGTCAACATACTCGGGAATAACCGAGGATGCGCCGTGCAGCACGATGGGGAATCCGGGGAGTCTTCTCTGGACTTCCTCAAGGATATCAAAACGCAGTCTGGGCTCACCCTTGAACTTGTAGGCACCGTGGCTGGTTCCGATGGCAATGGCCAGGGAGTCCACGCCGGTACGGCTGACGAATTCCTCAACCTCGTCGGGTCTTGTGAAGCAGGCATCTTCTTCGCTGACATTTACAGCATCCTCAATACCTGCAAGTCTTCCCAGCTCGCCCTCAACGGTAACACCCTTTTCATGGGCATACTCAACAACTTTCTTGGTGAGGGCGATATTCTCTTCGAAGGGCAGGTGGGAACCGTCGATCATGACAGAGGTGAAACCACCGTCGATACAAGCTTTGCAAAGCTCAAAGCTGTCACCGTGGTCCAGATGGACAGCAATAGGCAGATCGGTTTCGATCAGAGCAGCTTCAATCAGCTTCATCAGGTAGGTATGTTTCGCGTATTTACGGGCGCCTGCAGAAACCTGCAGAATAAGCGGAGCGTTTACCTCCTTAGCTGCTTCGGTGATTCCCTGAACGATTTCCATGTTGTTGACGTTGAAGGCACCAATAGCATAACCGCCTTCATAAGCCTTCTTGAACATTTCAGTCGTATTTACCAGTGGCATTGTTTCATCTCCTTTGTTATATTATAACTTGTGAAAAAATTCACATCGTGCCATCATTATTTTACCAGAATACCGGCACAGATCAAGCCTGTAGCCTAAAAACCATCAACGAACTCCGAACTGTACTGTTCCTTATCCCGGTAACGAATCCTGCAAAATCGATTCTGATCCACCTTAAAATAAAGGATTCCACTTTTGCGGATATCAATACGAATCCGGTCAAAAATATCGGTCTGGATATGGTTGACGATTTCGGCTATGTAATCAAGCGGGTTATGTTCTGTTTTGGCTTCAACCAAAATTGGCAACCCACCGGATTTATCAGGCTGAAACACGGTGATATGCACACTGCCTGGTTCGTCTTGCTTTTCAGTGGGATACAACAGATCCCGCTCAAACATGGCCTGCTTCATTTCGTCCCTCCAACATGCATCGCCAAGTCTCTTAAACAGTTTATAACATCAAAGTCTCCTGTTCAAGTATATCAGCATGATTTTTGCAAATGATTCAATAATACAGGATGCCTAACCCGGTTTGCCGACAGGGACGCAAGGTGGCGGCAATAATCTGCAAAGTCTGAATCGACGCCTGTTGCCGGGTTTAAAAAGCCATGTTATGCTTAATAATGGATTTGCTTTGCAGAGAGCCTGACAGGAAAAATAAGCAAACACCGTCCCGGAACCTTCATGGAAGGTACCCGGGTTATGCCTCAAATATAAGGATCAGGGAGGTTCATTCATGCAGTACAGAAAGTTCGGCCAATGTGGTTTTCAGGTTTCCGCGCTGGGATTTGGAACCATGCGTTTGCCTACTGATGAAAAGGTATCTGAAAAGGTGGGCGACCGATTCAGCAATAATATCGTCGAGTCCGAAGCTATCAGCATGATCCGCTATGCCGTGGATCAGGGCGTAAACTATATCGATACCGCCTATGGCTATCACGGAGGATTCAGTGAAATCGTAACCGGCAAAGCTTTGAAGGACGGGTACAGAGAAAAAGTTTACCTGGCTACCAAGTCCCCCGTTTGGCTTGTGGAAAAGCCCGAGGATTTTGACAGACTCCTGGACGAACAGCTTGGAAAACTCCAGACAGATGTCATCGACTGTTACCTGCTCCACAGCCTTTCCAGGGAAACATGGCGCGATCGGGTGCTCAAGCATAACCTCATCGAAAAAGGCGAAGCGGCAAAGAAAGCGGGAAAAATCAGATATTTCGGTTTTTCCTTCCATGATGATCTGGCCACCTTCAAGGAAATCGTGGATCACTACGACAAATGGGACTTCTGCCAGATTCAGTACAACTATATGGACATCAGGAACCAGGCCGGTATGGAAGGCTTAAAGTATGCGGCCTCCAAGGGATTGGCCGTCATCATCATGGAACCTCTCCTCGGCGGCCGCCTGGCCAACCCGCCCAAGGAAGTGCTGGATATTTTCAAGGCATCCGGAAAAGAAGGTTCTCCCGCCGACTGGGCGCTCCAATGGCTCTGGAACCAGCCCGAAGTTTCCGTGGTTCTCAGCGGAATGAGCACCATGCAGCAGGTAAAAGAGAATATCGAATCCGCCAACCGTTCCGGAATCGGTATTCTCAGCGAGGATGATTTGAAAGTCATCGCTAAGGTGCGCGCCTGCTTTGAGGGACGGGCCATCATTCCCTGCACCAAATGCCGCTATTGCATGCCTTGCCCCAACAACGTGGATATCCCCGGAAACTTTGAATTGTACAACGAAAGCGTGATCTATGACGATATTCAGACACCGCGCAATTCCTACAAGCATTTCTTCGACGAGAACACAAAGGCCAATTTGTGCATCGGATGCCGTATTTGCGAGGAAAAATGCCCCCAGCATATCACCATCAGCGAATGGATGCCCAAGGTCCACGCCACACTGGCTGGAGAGTAACGGAAAGCGGAAAATGATGAGGTGCCGCATACAACGCGGCACTTTTTTTGCTTTCTGTTCCTTCCTAGATTTTGCCGCCCTCGAACTGGATGTATGCCAGCCACAGACTCTCAGGTCATATCCGGATGGTACTGGATTTCTATTTCCTCCAGCGCAGGGTTGACATCAATACGCTATTTCTATAATATGTAATTGATATTAAAATGATATCACATCCTGCTGGAAGGGGGATCATCCTATGTCGAAAGCAAGGCTTGAAAACCAGAAACAGTTGATTAACGAGGAAATTCCTGCAAAATACAAAAGCGGAATAGCCATGCTCCTGTTGAATATCTTCCTGATGCTTGCCTCCGTAGGCCTTTTTGTCTGCGGCATCATCATCAGGGATACATATCACGCGCTGGGCTTTATCATGTTGATCGCCGGTCTCCTTTACTTCAGCATAATAGGCCCAATCCTGTTCGTCGGGCTCAAAGTGCTCAAACCCAATGAGGCTTATGTCCTCACCCTGTTTGGGAAGTACTATGGCACACTGAAAGGACCAGGCTTTTTCTTTGTCAATCCCTTCGCCACAGCCTTCAACCCGGCAACGCCTATCACTTCTTCAGGAAAATTGGGCTCTGTTGATGGGGCATCTTCTGCCACTAAGATTACTCTTGGGGATGCCGTTGTCGCGTTGAACACCTACCGGTCCGGAAGAAAAAAAATATCCCTCAAAGCCATGACCCTTAACAACGACAAGCAGAAGATCAACGATCAGCTTGGAAATCCTATCATTATCGGTATTGTGGTGATATGGCGGGTTGTCAACACGGCAAAAGCGGTGTTCAATGTGGACAACTATACCGAGTATCTTTCCATCCAGGCTGATTCCGCCCTTCGCGACATCGTCAGGCTCTATCCCTACGACACTCCCCATGATACCGAGAAATCCCTTCGCGGAAGCAGCCAGGAGATTGCCGAAAGGATAAAGGCCGAGTTGCAGTCCAAGGTGGACATCGCCGGTCTTGAGATCCTGGAGACACGCATCACCCATCTGGCTTATGCGCCGGAAATCGCGGCAGCCATGCTCCAGCGCCAGCAAGCCTCAGCCATCATCGATGCACGGCAGATGATCGTGGAAGGTGCTGTAGGCATGGTGGAAATGGCTCTCAACAAGCTGAGCGAGAACAATGTGGTCGAGCTGGATGAAGAGCGAAAAGCGGCAATGGTGAGCAACCTGCTGGTTGTACTCTGCGGGAACCGTGACGCACAGCCCATCGTCAATAGCGGTTCATTATACTGATGGTGATCCTTTTGAAGGAAAGGGAATGGTCTTCATTGGAAAACAAGGATAGCAAAAAGAAACAAGTGCTCCTTAGGCTTTCGCCATCCCTTTGGAAGGAGCTTGCGGCCTGGGCGGAAGATGAGTTCAGATCCATTAACGGGCAAATCGAATATTTGTTACATGAATGCGTCAGGCAGCGGAAAAAGGCCAAAGAAAAAGACGCTGAAAATAATAAAAGCGGTGAATAAGTCGATAAAGCGCCTTAATGGCGCTTTATGCTTTTTCCGGCTTCTTTCTCCCTGTTATTCTGAAAGGTTGAATACGTTTCAGGAAACCATATCCGAGAACTCCACACTGGCGGTAAGGAGCAGCTTATCGTCATCCTGGTATGTTTCCAGCTCTGTTCCGCAGAATTCCCCTTTCACGTCGGGGAAAAACACCGAAAAAGTGCTGCCTTGCCCCACTTTGCTTTTTGCAGCCATTTTACCGCCAAGGGATTCGGCGAATTTTTTAGCCAGGCACAGGCCGATGCCAATGCCTTCAGCCTGTCTTGTCAAAGAACTGTCCACCTGAAAAAAGCGCTCAAAGATGGCATCCATCTTCTCGCGGGGTATGCCCATTCCCTCATCCTTCACTTCGATACAAACCATACGGCTGCCAAACTTTTTGGTTACATAAACACGCACCATAACCGACTTGCCCTCGGGAGTGAACTTTATTGCATTGGACAGGAGATTCAGCAGGATGCGTTCATATTTCTCCTGATCCATTTGGATAATCCGCTGCTTCACTCTGGTTTGAAAAGTCAAAGCGATATTTTTCTGTCGGGCATAGACCTCAACCGATCTGGTGATGGCCCGGGTAAGCGTCACGATGTCCAGATTGCACCAGTTGGGTATGAGCCAGCCTGAATTAAGGCGCGTGATATCCAGAAGGTTATTGACCAGCCTGAGCTGGCGAAGCGAGTTCTGCCTGATTTTACTGATAAAATCCCTCGCTTTTTCAGACAACTCGCCACCGCAGGTATGCTCCATGGTCTGAATAGCGGAAAATATGACGGCAAGCGGGGTTTTGAATTCATGGGAAATGATGGCCAGAAATTCATCTTTCATTTTGATATACCGTTTGAGGGCGGCTATCCGTTCCCTTTCCGCTTCCAGCATCAACTGATGTTGCTCTTTCATCCTGCGTTCGGTTCTGACCCGGTTTATGGCAGTAGCCGTCAAATCGGCCACGGCTTTCATCAGGGCCAGGTCATCCTTGCTGAAAGTATCCTTGGTCCGGCTCCCAAAGGCAAGTGTCCCCACCACCTTGTCCTTTTCAATCAAAGGATGGGATGCAAAGGCCCGGATTCCTGCGGCCCGGTACCACTCTGTTCTCCTGTCTGTCGACTGCTGGATGTATTCGGCCACCACCCTGTTCCTGTTCCTGGCGGCACAGCCGCAAAGGGTGTTGCCGTAATCGATCCATTCCAATTCCTTCTGAGCCTGTTCATCCAGTCCCCAGCAGGCATTTAGCTTCAGCTTTTTCCTCTTCTCATCCACAAGATAATTGATAAAAAGCTGGCACCCTAAAAATTCAGTCATCTTGAGGCATAGCTTCTTGACGATGCGCTGGGGCATACTGCTGGCATGGAGTTTTTCTGCCATTTCATAAAGGATATCCGCTTTTTTTTTGTTCCTGATGGCTTCCCTTTCAGCCAATTTGTGTTTGGTGGTTTCCACCCAGTAAACAGCCATTCCCACGGCTGCGGGATGGATATTGCAGTTGTAATACTGATCGTGATCCGGATCATGGAACTCAAAACTGATCGGTCGGCATTCCTGCCGGGCTTGCCGAAGATACCCCCCTATTTCGGTTTTATCCAGCCATTTCAGGCAATCCCATACAATGCGGCCCGTGAGCATTTCAGGCTTATAGCCCAGATAAAGCGCAGCCTGGGGGTTAACGTAGGCAAATCGCCAATCCTGATCCAGTATGACGAATCCCACATTGATGCACTCCAATATGTCCAGCTTAAGCTGTTGGGTTCTTGCAAGCTGATCAGCCTGTTCAGCCATCTGTTGCCGTTTTGTCATCCGTTCAGTCATATCTGTAATCATTTCGAAAACATACTTGACCTTGCGGTTTATAAAAATGGGAATCACGCAGCTCTTCCAATATATAATCTGATTTTCGGGCAAATGCATGCGATTGATGACATGTTTGATCTTTCCGCTGCCTATCGCCCTTTTCCAGACCAATTCCTGCATGCTTCCTTTAAACTCGGGAAGAATATGCCCCACCGGTTTCCCGATGCTGTACTCTTCCTTGTTGGCCGGATACGGCAGAAAGCCCAAATATTTCGGGCTCGCCTTCAGGAGGATGAAGTCAGGCGCAGTATACAGCGCACAGGCCTTATCTTTCAATTGTTTTAGTGTCAAAAGATAATCATTCAGGCAGGAAGCCGATTTGTCCTTGAAATAATAGACGGAACGATCATTGTTTCCTTCGCTCACAAACCTGATGCATACTTTTCTGGGATGGAGGGTCTTGGTAAACAGAAAGCATTCGGCCATACCTTTTGTTCTGATCCGCCGCACCTTATTCTGAGGAATGCGCAGCAACCCTATCAGAACATCATCGATGTGCCTGTTGAGGATTTCGCTTTCAGAATAGCCCGTTTGTCTGAGAAACCATTTGTTCATTCCGGTAATGACAGAAGATTGACAGGTCAATACAGATTGAAACCCGGAATATTTATCGGCAATTTTGTATTTCATAGGTTAAAACCTCTAGAATCTTCTCGCATTATTATTTTTTGTGACTGATTTTATAGTTTATAGTAAGTTTTCGGAATTTTCAAGCATATTCGCAGATACCGAAATATTTCATCAAAGATGCAAAACAGACTGCCATGAAGGCAGTCTGTTTTGTACAGATACACGATTATCAGGGCAATAAAGGCTTGTTTTTCCCACGTTATTTCCCGGCTTCAAGGAGGAAGCTCGTCTCCAGTCCCTTGGCCACATTGCCTGTAATATCGGTCAGCTCGGTAACCTTGAGGGAATAAGGTATACCATATTCCAGCGCGTCAAATTTAAGCACCAGGGTTTTCGCATCGGCATAGAGCACGCTGATGGGCACTTTTTTGACACTGATGAAGTTATAGTTGTACTCGAGGACGAAATTGGCCGGGGCAAGATTCTCGACACTAAAGGTTATCCCCTGCGACAGTTCCAGCTTGACCGCGTCAGAGGAGATGGCCACAGCTCTCTCAATCCGGACGGGCACCCGTTCCCTGCTTGTTCCGGAGAATTGCTCTCTCGTATTTTCGATGCCGTTGCCGAGGAAATCCTTCACCTTGCCGGCATCAATTCTGAGGATGTATTCGTTCTGCTTCAGGAGCTTGTTGCCGGAATCCAGGTAAAGGATCACTTTGTTCCTGTTTCCTGACGCGAACAAAACCTTATCCGGACGGAAGCCCGACGAGCCTCCGCTGCGGCTGATGGTATAGTTGCCAGGATTCAATGCTGTCTCGCTGTCCAGCGGTTTGTTGAATGTCAGTTCAATGGTCTGATTGTCCAGCACGGATACCCGGTTCAGTTTGAACTTGGTCGTCGAACCATAATCCGCCTTAAAAGTGTAAACCTTTTCGGTAATATATTCCTGCTTGGTAATGTCATTGAGATTGTTGATGGTCAGGTTATATGTACCGTTCCTGCTCAGTTCTTCTCCCAGTGCCAGATAGACAGCCCGTCCGTTGGTATCGACGGTGGTGCTGCTGATGGGAATAGGTCTGTCATTGGCATCGGTCAGGTAGAAATTATAGATCTGCTTTGCCAGGAACGGGTTAACCTCCTTGCTGAAATTCAGCAGCAGGGTATTCTTATCGACAGCCACCAGTTCCACCAGGTCAAACCTGGCATTCTCATCCGCCTTCGCGATGAATTTCATGCTATCGCCCGCACCGTCGTTAAGCCTGACACCATAAGCACTCACCATGTCGCCGTCAATGGTGAGGGTATAGACTTCGCCTTCTTTAAGCAGATCGCTTTCCAGGCTAAGCAGTACGCCCCTGTTATCGGAATTCAGAACACCGGCACGTATCTTCCCCTGCCTGCCGTCGGCGATCACCTGGTAATCCTGCGCCAGCGTGTAATACAGGCACACTTCACTGTTTATTGAAAGGGGATGCGTAAAGTAGACAATCAGGCTTCTCTGGTTTACAGGCTCAATCCTGCTGATACGGAAGAAATCGGAGGTTACTTCCTGCACATCAAAACCTGTGAACGCTTTCGTCAGCCTGTTGGTAATGTTGCCCTGCCTATCCTTGACATCCAGCATTTCAATGACATACTCTTTTCCTGCTTCCAACGGTTCGGTAACCACGACAACAATATCGTCCGCAATGGTGTCAACGCTGCATGCGACGGAATCCTGATCGTCGGAATAGATCAGGACGCTTCCCACCGAGGCCACGGCTTCGTTCATGGTCACCTGGATCCTGTTCAGATCAAGGCCTTCCACACTGACGATCTCGGTGAAGACCGAATCGACAATCAGGCCCATCGCCATGGCCTCCAACCGGGTCACAACACCCGCGTCGATCATCTTTTGAAGGAGAATCTTATCCTTATCGCGGCATTCCATGGTAAGGGCTTTGTACATGAGCTCCACCGCGCTGCCGCGAGTGGTTACCTGATTGGCGCTTGCCCGATTGATATATTCCGAGAGCGTGAGCAAGCCGATCTCCCTGGCCTTATCAAAGGCCGTATCAAGAGTAAAATCCACACCCGCTTCATAATCCAGGGCCATAAGGACGAAGCTGAGGAATTCCTTCTCAGTAATGTATTCAAGGGGTTTGAATTCATTGGATGATTCCAGGATAAATCCATTCTGGTAGCAATACCCGATGAAAGGCGCATACCACTCGGTGGAGGGGACATCGGAATAGGGGGTATTGCTGTACTGGCTCTTATTCTGGTTGACGTAATCGCCCTTTCCGATGAGACGAACAAAGAATGTGACCGCTTCATTTCTTCTGAGCGGATTGTCTAAATAGAATTCACCGTTTACGCCGCTGATGATTTTAAGATTGCTTAATATAACGGCTTTTTCCTGGGTGGTTTTTTCCGCTGTTTCGGCGACTGACGGAATGGCCAACGCCAGTATGATGGCCAGAACGAGCACAATAACCGGAATTCTTTTGACAATTCTCATCATTCGTTCGCCCCTTTACTAGAAATCTATACCTATTCTATCATATCGGCCGTAAGGAACATAGAGATTTTCATCAAATTTTGTCAGCGGAAGCCCGAGCCGACCGTTTTCCTTCAGGGCCGCGGAACCTTTCCGTCATTGGGGATCGACTGCATCAGAAAGGGGGCGGTGGCGGACCATACCGCCTGCCCCCTCTTCCCTGACAGCATCAGCTTGTCAGAGGTCAGGCTCTCTTTCCATGCACATTTCCACCAACTGCAGAAATTCAGCCTTATAGGGATCGGAGTTCACCGAGGGCAAGCTTGCCAGTCTTCCGTAAATGCTTTCATAGCTGGCCCGCCCTTTGTACTGGGAATCCCTCAGGAGCATGCCGAACTCTGCAACCCCGGCGGCAAAAGTAAAGGATTCTGATGGAACCGCTTTTTCATGGGCGTCATCAACCGCAAAGCTTAAGAGCCTGCTCTGATCCTGGTCGGGTTCCTTGTAACGAATTTTGATGTTCAGCCATTCATCACTTTCCACGACCTGGGTTTGCTGGTATTTCAGATCGTTTTCCGCCACCTTCCCAGCCGAATCCGCCGGAATGATCTCATATAAGGCCGTCACCCGGTGGCCCGCTCCCATTTCGCCGGCATCTTTCGCATCATCGTCAAAATCCTCATCGTTGAGCACCCTGTTCTCATAGCCGATCAAACGGTATCCTTTCACCCTGGCAGGGTTGAATTCCACCTGGAGCTTCACGTCCTTGGCAATGGTCAGCAGCGTGCCGCCCATCTCCTCCACCAGAACCTTTCTGGCCTCCAGAATGGTATCGATATAGGCATAGTTCCCGTTGCCATGGTCCGCCAGGGCTTCCATCTTGTTATCCTTGATATTGCCGGTGCCGAATCCGAGCACGGACAGGAAAATGCCTTTTTCGCGCTCTTTCTCGATGAGGCGGACAAGCTCGCCTTCACTGGTCACACCCACGTTGAAATCCCCGTCGGTGGCCAGGATGACACGATTGTTGCCGTTTTCAATGAAGTTCTCCTGCGCAATTTTGTATGCCGTAAGTATTCCCCTTGCCCCTGCGGTTGAGCCTCCGGCTTCCAGCTCCTGGATGGCCTGCGTGATGGCCGACTTTTCCTCACCGGTGGCGCCATTCAGCACCACACTGTCACTGCCTGCGTAGGTGACAATGGATATGCGGTCGCATGACCGCAGGTTTTCTATGAGAAGGAGGAAGGCTTCCTTGACCAGCGGCAGCTTGTTTTCGTCCATCATGGATCCGGAAACATCGATCAGGAAAACCAGGTTGGAAGGCGGCATGTCCCTGATGTCCACCTCCTTGCCCTTGAGGCCGATAAGAAGCAGTTTATTCTCCTCGTTCCAGGAGCAGGGGCCGATCTCGGTGGTGACTGTAAACGGTATGTCTCCATCGGGATTGGGATATTCGTACCGGAAATAGTTGATCATCTCTTCGATCCGCACCGCGTCAGGCGGTACGGTGTAGCCGTTCATAAGGTATCTTCGCACATTGGCATAGGATGCCGTGTCCACATCGATGGAGAAGGTGGATAAGGGTTCGGACAGCGGTGAGACAAAACCTCTCTCCACGATTGCACTGTATTCTTCCGTGTTGAACTCCGGAAGGCTTTCAGGCTCCAACATCATGCTGTCGGAATATGCCAGGCCATCCAGGCTGTTTTCAGCAGGCAAATACTCTGTTTTAGCCATCTTGTTGGGCACCGTGGATGAAGTGGATCCTGCATCGGGCGCATATTGCGCCTTACCGCAGGATGCAAACAGGATCGCGATCATCAGAAGAACCGGAACCAGTGAAGTTATTTTTCTCCTTAACATGACTATTCCTCCTTTATATCTTTCTGCCCTATTAGACTGGAGGAATTTTCATGTGGTTCATTATTTTGTTCTTATGCTTTGGCATTCTGCAAAAGGCTTATCACTTTCCGCTTCAATGACGCCAGATCGCCTTGGTTTTCAATGACCACATCGGCCAGCCTTTTGTATTCTTCCTGCGGTAGTTGAGATCGGATCCGGTTTTCCGCATCCCTCCGGTCGATCCCGCTGCGGGCCATCACGCGTCGTATCCTTTCCTCGTCGGGGCACACTACCACCCAGACGACGTCAACAATATCCAGAAATCCTTCTTTTACAGGTATTGGGACATCCAGGGCCACTATCCCGTCGTAACCCGCTGTCCTGAGGTCGTCGATTCGCTTTTTCATTTCCTGGATAACCCGTCCATGGATGATTTCCTCAAGCTTCTTGCGCTTTTCCTCGGAATTGAAAACAATGCCGGCAAGCTTCCTCCGATCAAGGGTTCTGTCGGGGAGAAGGATTTCCTGGCCGAAATAATCGACGATTTCCTGCCAGGCCGGCTTTTCCGGCTGGGTCACCATTCTTGCAAGGTAGTCCGCGTCGATGACCTCGGCCCCCATCTCCTTCAATATGGCCGAAACGGTTGACTTACCCGCTCCGATGCCTCCGGTTACGCCGATGATTGTCATGATCGTCACTCCTGTGGTTTTGAGAAAAATATCGTTGCGGCATATCTACGGGAACCTGTAAAGCCCTGCCGCTGTGCTGCACGGCTGCAAAACATCATCTGCCCGAATAAGGGGCGGCTGAACTCGCTTCGCATAAAACAAGCCGCCCTTATCTCATTCTCTCAGGATGTTTGGGCGCCTTATCACAATGCGGCCTTAGCCTTACGGGCTCCCTTCCCGTGAATGTGTCATTGTGAGCGCAGCGTTAGCGTAGCGTGGCAATCTCGGAAATTGACCAGGAGAACCGTCCCTCTGGATCACTTGGCCTCATACCAGTTGCGTCCCACCGAAATGTCCACGGTGAGCGGCACCGACAGCGCGACCGCTTCCTCCATGCCTACCCGCACAATGTCCTTGACCTCATCCAGTTCGTCCTCCCAGGTCTCCACCAGAAGCTCGTCATGCACCTGCAGGATCAGGCGTGACTTGAGCTTTCGCTTTTTCAGTTCCCGCCAGACCCGGACCATGGCTATCTTGATGATATCGGCCGCACTGCCCTGGATGGGTGTGTTCATGGCAACCCTTTTTCCAAAGGAACGGACGGCGAAATTGGACGACTTAAGCTCCGGGATTTGTCTGATCCTGTGGAACAGGGTCTCCACATACCCCTTTTCCTGCCCGTTACGGACCGTGTCCTCCATATACTGCTTAACCCCGGGATAGGTATTCAGATATCCTTCGATATAGCGCGCCGCCTCTTTCCTGGAGACGTTGATGTCCTTTGCCAGGCTGAAATCGCTGATGCCGTATACAATGCCGAAATTAACGGCCTTTGCGCTGCGGCGCATGTCGGGAGTTACCTGTTCCATGGGCACCTTAAAGACCTGGGAAGCGGTCAGGGTATGGATGTCCACGCCTTCCCGGAAAGCTGTCTTCAGGGTTTGATCTCCGGTGATGTGGGCCAGCACGCGTAGCTCTATCTGGGAATAGTCCGCATCCACCAGGACATAACCATCTTCGGGGATAAAGGCCTTTCGGATCTCCCGCCCCAGTTCGGTGCGAACGGGGATATTCTGAAGGTTCGGCTCGGTACTGCTGATCCTGCCGGTGGCCGTCACAGTCTGGTTGAAGCTGGAATGGATACGTCCGGTCACCGGATGGATTACCTTTATCAGCCCCTCCGCGTAAGTCGACTTGAGCTTGGAAAGCTGGCGGTATTCCAGGATGCAGGGTATGATCGGATGCTTGTCCGCCAGGGATTCCAGGACCTCCGCATCGGTGGAGTAGCCTGTTTTTGTCTTCTTAACCGCCTTCAGTCCAAGCTTTTCAAATAAAATGACGCCCAGTTGCTTCGGGGAGTTGATGTTGAATTCCTCGCAGGCCAGCATGTAAATGGTCTGCTCCAGCGACTTAATGCGCCGCTCCAGCATCCTCCCGTATTCTTCAAGGGCTTCTTTGTCCACCCTGAAGCCATAATATTCCATGCTGCCCAGCACAAGGGCCAGCGGCAGTTCCACGTCCTGGTACAGGAAATGCAGATCGCTGTTGTCCAGCTTTTCGCTCTGTTTCTCATAAATGGGTCTGAGAAGCGAAGCCGCCTTTCCGGAAGCGCATACGAGCTCGTCATGGGAAAGTTCTGAAAACCGCTGTTTACCGGTTCCTCTGAAGGCTTCCGGCAAATCCGGCATTTGGCCGAGATGCCGCTGAGCCAGCCTGTCCATGGAATAGGAGCCCGCCTGGGCATCAAGGAGGTATTCCGCGATCATCGGATCGAACAGGCCGCACTCCAGGTCCATACCATAGCTGAGAAGCCAGGTATACAGGGGCTTCACATCGTGGCAGATCAGCTTAAGATCCCGGTTCATGAAGAGAGGGGATAAAAGCTTTGCCAGCTCCGGCTCTCCGATCCGCTCCCCGGTCCTGACAAAATACAGCTGATCATCCCATCCCATGCAGACGGCGGTCATGACCCCGCCAATTCTTCCTGTCTGCTCTATCATGGCATATAAAGCCAGCTCCTTTTTCCTGTTCAGTTGGGAAACAACCTTTTGGAGTTCTTCTTCGGATGCTATCTCGGTAACGACGCAAGGCGCTGTTTCAGGGACTTCCTGTTTTATGGGTTGATCCAGGCCCATGCGCCTGATCAGGCTGTTGAATTCCAGTTCCAGGAACAGCCGGTACAGGGCTTCCCTGTCCATTTCCTGTCGTTTCAGGGGCTCCAAGTCCGACAGGCCTTCATCCTCCCTGATGATGGTTGCCAGCTTCTTGGACAGGAAGGCCGATTCCCTGCCTTCCTGAAGCAATGTTCTGATCCTCTCCTTCGGGATGTCATCCAGATGCGCATAGAGGTTCTCAATGGTGCCATATTCCTGGATGAGCTGGATGGCCGTCTTCTCCCCTATTCCGGGCACACCCCTGATATTGTCCGACTGATCCCCCATAAGGGCCTTGACATCGATCAACGCAATGGGCTCCACTCCGTACTTCTCCCTTACCATGCCCGGATCATACCGGCTGGTCTCGGTCTTCCCCTTGCTGGAAGAAGGGATAATCACGGTGGTCCTTTCACTGACCAGCTGCAGGGCATCCCTGTCGCCCGTGAGGATGGATACGGTCATCCCCTTTTCCTCGGCTATCCTGGAGTAAATGCCGATGATGTCGTCGGCTTCCAGGCCTTCCTTTTCCAGGATGGCAATCCTCATGGCTCTCAGCACATCCTTGGCGATGGGAAGCTGTTTGGCAAGCTCATGGGGCATACCCTTCCTGGTGGCCTTGTACGCCTCGCTCATGAGATGCCGGAAAGTCTTGGCTTTCAAGTCAAAGGCAACGCCAATAAAGTCGGGATTTTCCTCTTCGATGTATTTGTTCAGGATATTGAGAAAGCCATAAACGGCATTGGTGGGAACACCTTCCGATGTTGACAGCATAGCGGAACCCTTGAAGGCATAAAAAGCCCGGTTCAGGATGCTGTTGCCGTCTACAATCAGCAGTTTTCCGTCCATAATTTCCTCCGCCTGATCGGCTGCCGGCTGCTGTACCCTGCGGGATCCCGCAGCCCGGCGTGATAATCTTGTCCGCTTATATTGATTATTGTATAATATTTAAGTGTTTTATGCCAGAAAATTGGAAACAATAAGAAGCGGAACAATTGGCAGGAAGAGGTCTTGAAATGATAAACACTGTACTTGTTATTGACGATAATGCGCTTGACAACGCAGTCCTGAGAAATTACCTCTACAATGAACACCTGAACCTGATATCGGCCCTCAACGGCCGGGAAGCCCTGGACATGCTTGAGGGCAGGAACATAGATGTGATTGTACTGGATCTGGTCATGCCGGTCATGGACGGTATAAGCTTTCTGAAAGCCTTCAAAAAGACAAGCTTTTATGGTAAGGTGCCCGTAATCGTCACCACTAGCAGGGATTCGGAAGACATTATTCATACGGTCATCACCGAGTATGAGGTATTTGATTATATCATCAAGCCCCTGGATCGGATCAACAAGATGATCCTCATCAATAAAATCAGGTCGGCTATACGTTACAGAAACGCTTTGAAAGAGATCGACGCTTTAAAAAGGAGAAAGGGCGGGGACGGAAATTAATCCGTCCTTATCCTATTATGGTATGTATATAACATCCGCGCCCGTTTCTTCTTGGATCAAGGAGTTCGTATGAAACAAAGGTTCAGCAGACCCAGATTCTGGGCGGCCGTCCTTACGGCCAAGTTTGCCATTGTCATATTGCGTCTTTTCAGGAGCGGCGGCACAAGCCTTCCGGGGAAACTTGCCCTGAAGCTGTATCCGCAGATACTGGATCATCTCGCCGGCTTGTTCAGGGTGACCATGATCACCGGAACCAACGGGAAAACTACCACTTCCCGAATTGTTCTGAGCATGATGGAGCAGAAAGGTCTGAAGGTGGTCACCAATAAATCCGGCGCCAATCTTTCAAGCGGCATCACGACAACGCTCATCAGTGCCTTAACGCTGAGTGGCAGACCCAGGTTCAGCCATGCCCTTCTGGAAACCGACGAGGCGGCTTTCAGGACACTGGCACCCCGGCTGAAGCCCGAAACGGTTATTGTGACCAATTTCTTCCGGGATCAGCTGGATCGCTACGGGGAACTCCATACCACGGTCAACAACGTCCGGGAAGGCATCAGCAAGATTCCCGAAGCGGTGCTCATCCTGAATGCCGATGATTCCCTCTGCGCGTCTCTTGGAAGGAACGTCCCCAACAAGGTCATCTATTTCGGCATGGGTGAGGGAGTCTATCCGGAAAGCGGCGCCAGTATCAATTCCGATGCCGCTTTCTGCATCCAGTGCAAGTCCAGGTATGAGTATTCCTCGGTAACCTTCGGGCACCTGGGACATTTCAGATGCCCTTCCTGCGGCTATGAAAGGCCTCACACCCATGTGGAGTGCAGCGGCATCCTTTCCTATGATAACCTGGGATCCCGCGTTGAAATCTCCGGGCCCGGCATGAAAATAACCGCCAAGCTGGCATTGCCCGGTCTTTACAATATCTACAACGCCCTGGCCGGCGCATCCTTTGGGCTGGCCCTTGGATTGGACGAGAAAGCGATCGCCGAAGCCCTCACCGGTTTTGAATGCGGTTTCGGTCGCATGGAAACCGTTTCCGTCCAGGACAAGGAACTGAAAATGATTCTGGTGAAGAATCCCACCGGCTTCAACCAGGTCCTGCGCTACCTTCTGACTCAGGAAAAGCCGTGTGTGATCGCATTTGCCATCAACGACAGGCTGGCTGACGGCACCGACATCTCCTGGCTCTGGGATGTGGATTTTGAAGTGCTGGCCCTTATGGCTGAACGGGTGCGGAAATTCTATGTATCGGGCATCCGTGCGGAAGACATGGCGGTAAGGCTAAAGTATGCCGGTATATCCCCGGACAGGATCCTGATGGAAAAGGATTATCGGCAGCTCATCCACAAAGTCTTGCAAGATACAGGCTCCAAGGAAACATGTTACATCCTTCCCACCTACACCGCTATGCTGGACATCCGCAAAATTTTGAAAAAGCAGTTCGGCCTGAAGGAATTCTGGAAATAGAAAAGGGGCGGAGCCTATGTACGCGTTAACCATCTGCCATTTATATCCCGATCTATTAAACCTGTACGGAGACAGAGGGAACATCATTGCCCTCACGAAGCGCTGCGAGTGGCGCGGCATCCAGGTGCAAATCCGGCAGGTATCCCTGGGCGACCGTTTCAGTCCGGATGAATGTGACATCCTGTTTATCGGCGGCGGTCAGGATTACGAGCAGTCCATCATCCAGGACGATCTGCAGAAAGGCAAGCGTGAAGCCATAAAGGAAGCCGTTGAAGCCGGGAAGGTCATTCTTGCCGTTTGCGGTGGGATGCAGCTTCTGGGCCGCTATTACAGGACCCATGACGGAAAGGAAATAGAATGCATCGGAGCCGTTGATCTCTGGACCCACGGCAGCCAGGACAGGCTTATCGGCAATCTGGTTTTCGAGTGCGATTTTCTGAAAAAGGATGGATTTGACGGCCTGGTGGTTGGATTTGAAAACCATTCGGGCAAAACCTGGCTGGGCCCCGATGTCAAGCCTATGGGAAAAGTGGTCGCCGGCTTTGGCAACAATGGTGAAGACGGCAATGAAGGCGCCGTATACAGGAATACCTACTGCACCTATTCCCATGGCAGCCTCCTGCCTAAGAATCCGGCCCTTGCCGATCATTTGATCACGCTGGCTCTCAAAAATCGTTATGCTGACTTCGAAACGCTGCCGCCGCTGGACGACGGCTTTGAGACGGCCGCAAGGGACGCCATGATCAGGCGTTTGACGGGAAGCAAGCCTTCCGGCCGATGAAAGCATCTGTTTGCCTCATTTTTCAAAAGAATATCTGAATCGTCAAAGCCGCATCGGGCCATATCGGGCCTGGCGCGGCTTTTCAATTGGTTCAGGTGTACTGAAGCAGTTGCGCTTACGAATCTCATGGGTGAAGAGATTGCCGCGCCGCGCTCACAATGACATTAAAGGTATGGCTACGAGGGTGTTATGAGATTGCCACGCCCCGCTTTCGCGGTGCTCGCAATGACAGCTTCGGGTATGTCATGCGGGTTTACAAGATTGCCACGCTACGCTTACGCTCCGCTCGCAATGACATGCGGGAACAACTTCTCTGGCAAATACCCCTTGTGTCATTGCGAGGAGGCGTTAGCCGACGAAGCAATCTCGGTCACTTACGTGGCTGCCTGCACTGACATCTGCCGAAAGGAAACCCGTAAAGGTTAAGGTCGCATTGCGATAAGGCGCCAAAACAGCCTGTGAGAACGGGATAAGGGCGGCTTGACTTAAGCGCAGCGAGTTCAGCCGACCCCCGTTCGAACAGCTGCTGTTTTGCAGCCGTGCAGCACAGCGACCGGGCTTTACGGGCTCCCGGAGATAGCCGCGCACCGTTTGCCAGGTGCTCGTATAAAAAGGGAGCGAATGCTGTGCTTCGCTCCCTCAGGAATCTCAGAACTCTGCGTTGTTGACCGTCCTGGGATATGGAATGACATCGCGGATGTTCTGCATGCCCGTGATATACATCATCATGCGCTCGAAACCAAGTCCGAATCCCGCATGTGGGGCGCCTCCGAAGCGCCGCATATCCAGATACCACTGGTACTCCTCCATATTGAGGCCCAACTCCCTGATCCTGCTCTCCAGAACATCGTACCGGTCCTCCCTCTGGCTGCCGCCGATGATCTCACCGATTCCCGGCACCAGAAGATCCATGGCCGCCACAGTCCGGTTATCGTCATTGATGCGCATATAGAACGCCTTGATTTCCTTGGGATAGTTGATGACAAACACGGGCTTTTTCATCAGTTGTTCGGTCAGATACCGCTCATGCTCGGTCTGGAGATCGCAGCCCCATTCAACAGGGAACTGGAAGCTCTGCCCGCTCTTTTTCAGCAGATCGATGGCTTCCGTATAGGTAATGCAGCCAAATTCGGAATTCAGCACTTTATTGAGGCGATCGTACAGCTCATTGTCCACGAACTTGTTCAGGAAATCCATCTCATCCTTGCATTTATCCATGACATCACTGATGATGTACCGGATCATCTCTTCCGCCAGCTTCATGTCGTCGTTCAGATCGGCAAAGGCAATCTCGGGTTCAATCATCCAGAACTCAGCCGCATGGCGTGTGGTATTGCTGTTTTCAGCGCGGAACGTAGGACCGAAGGTGTAGACCTTGCCAAAGGCCAGACAATATGGCTCGACAGCCAACTGTCCGCTCACCGTGAGGCTTGTGCGTTTTCCGAAGAAATCTTCGGAATAATCGATCTCGCCCGAGGGGGTTTTCGGCGGGTTCACCAGATCGAGGGTGGTCACCTGGAACATGGCGCCGGCTCCCTCACAGTCGCTGGTGGTGATGATGGGCGTATGGACATAAACAAATCCCCTGTCCTGGAAGAACTTATGGATGGCATGGGACAGCACCGAGCGAATGCGGAACACCGCGGAGAAGGTGTTGGTTCTCGGCCTCAGGTGGGCAATGGTCCTCAGGTACTCGAAGCTGTGCCTTTTCTTCTGTAACGGGTATTCCGGTACCGACGCTCCTTCCACAATGATTTGAGCGGCGTGGATTTCATAGGGCTGTTTCGCCTGGGGCGTTTCCACCACTGTCCCCGTCACTCTGAGGGCGCTACCCACGTTCAATTTGCGTACTTCGGAAAAATTGTCCAATTTATCGTCAAAGACAACCTGCAGATTTGAAAAGCAGGAACCGTCGTTGAGTTCAATAAAACCAAAGGTCTTGGAATCGCGTAACGTCTTCACCCAACCGCATACGGTGACTTCTTTTCCCTCAAACTGCGCATGGGTTTCATTAAGTTTGCTGATTTCGGTTCTTTCCATGAAAATCACTCCATTCCGGCCAGTTTTGGAATAAACATGGGCTTCTCAGGCATATCGCCCCTCATGATTCTACCGGGACGCAATCACGTCCAGCAGGTCGTCCCGAGCAATATACTATTTGGATTGTACCAGACATGATGTGCAAAGTGAAGGCCAATTCCGCATTTTAAGGATGATCCTGATGCTACGTGTTAAGGCGTTTCAGACAATCGATGATCGCTCCGACCACACCCTCCACATCCTTATGCGTGCAGTCAACGACGATATCGGCATATTTTTCGTACAAGGGAGTCCTCTGAACATAAATATCCTGAAGTGTCTGGCCTTTACCCATGGCGATACCGCGGGTGGCCATATTGATGATTCTCCGTTGCAGGGCATCCAGGGCCACTTTCAGATAAATGACAACGGCGCCTTGCTTAAGATGGGCCATGGCCTTGCTGCTGTATACTACGCTGCCACCTGTCGCAATAACGGACCGATTGGCAGAAATCTGAAGAACGGCCTGTTCCTCCGCCCGCAAAAAGCTTTCTATCCCGTCCTGATCAATGATATCCTGAAGCAGGCGCCCATGGATGCGCTGGATTTCCAGATCGGTATCCACGAAATCCATACCCAGTGTTTTTGCCAATATGACACCTACCGTGCTCTTGCCTGCGCCAGGCATACCGATTAGGACAATATTTCCCATAACAGCACCACAGCAAGGCATCCTGTATTCCACCGCGTTATACGGGACGCTTATCCCATCAGACGACAAGGGGCACCTTGTGTTTAATCTCATTGAATTTGTCCGCCACCATGGCCTTGGCAGGATCCATCAATAATGGCCAGCTTTTGGCAATCTGATCATAATACCAGTTCGCATTGTCTTCCGCCTGGCTGGCCATGGATAAAAACTTAATCCAGTAATCCGGCCTGGCGATCAGGGACATGATGTCGGCGTTGGCAAGACAAGCCTCCTCAGGGGATGCCCCGTTTGCCTGAACAAGTGAGGAATGGTTCAGGATGCAGCGCTTGACCCTTTCAAGCTTGTCCGGGGGATAGTTGAATTGCCTGAGCAGCTTTTCGGCAATGGCTACCCCTTTGGTTTCATGATGCTTTAAATCCTTTTCGTCCATGACGAATGAGAAATCGTGAAGGTAGGCTGCAAGTTCCACAATCTCCGGATCCGCCCCTGTTTCCATTGCCAGCTTAAGACCATAATGGGCTACAAGGATGAGATGGTTCTCGTAAAACTCCCTTCCCAGCGGGGAATTGCTGCATTCTCCTTTGACATATTCCCTGATGTAGTCTGCCAGCAAAAAATCACAACCTTCCGGAACAGTAAAGGCATTACTGTTGCTTACCTGATGGAAAAGACGTACACGAGCCGCTTATGACCCTTATACGATTATAATTCCCATCTCATGGCACAAACAAGTATGCAAACTGTCAATATTCCCAGGGAAAATCGCAATTTCTTCATACATTTTTGTGGTGGTTTTTTTGGGTTTCAGCGGTTAACATGATATTCAAAAATTCACTCCCCTGTTCAGCCCATCCTTTATTCCAGGCAAAGTGCTGCCAAAAAAAGGAGGTCCGGATATACGATGGTGAGCAATACGAGAAAATACGTTCTGACAGGGCTTATGACCGCATTGGTCCTTGTCATGACATTTTTCATCAAGGTGCCCGTACCCTATACCTCCGGATACATCCATTTGGGCGACAGCATGATCTATCTCTCCGTGATGATTCTGGGACCGCTTTACGGAGCTTTCGCTTCCGGAGTAGGTTCCATGCTGGCTGATCTTTTGGGGGGTTATGTTCATTATGCTATCCCGACCCTGATCATCAAATCCCTGATGGCGCTATGCATGGGATTCATCCTCAACAGCCGCACCAAAAGAGGAGCCTTTGCATCGGTTGGCACCTCCATTGTCGTATGGGCCGGATTCTGCATTGGAGCCATCCTTAACCTGAAGGCCGACATCCGGACCAGCGGTACGGACAAGATCCTGGAGACGGTGCTGGAACACGGCTCGGATGAGGAAGCCGTTGCCAGCATGGAGAACAAGCTCAACAATCTGCCCCTTTATCTGGTCCTCAGCATCGCGGCATCCATATTGATTCTTGTAACGGCCGCCTGGTTCCTGTCAAGGAAAAGCGGCAGCGATATCTTTAGCGTTAAAGCCATCATCGGCATGACCGCGGCCGGCATGTGCATGGTCATGGGTTATTTCATCGCAGAATCCTTTATGTATGGTCCCATTCCGGCAACCTTCAGTATTCCGCCCAACCTGCTGCAATTCTTCGGTGGACTTCTGCTGGCAGGCGTTCTTGCACCGGCCATCAAAAAAGCCTCCCTGATTCGTACATGAAAAGCAGCTCTCGAAAAGGTCGAACAGCGGTATCACGGCTACCATGACACCTGGATATGGGTGTAAAAAGGCCGACGATGGGAGACAGACGATTCGCAAGCCGAAATAAATAAGGACATGGTAACATGTCCTTTTTGCGTGCAGACAAATCCTTGTGAACGCGGCCATTTACCGCAATCCAGCCGCCTGAAGAATTTCGATGGTGGACTTCAGCCTGTTCATGGTATAGAGGTGGATGCCCGGAGCGCCGCCGTCCAAAAGTTCCCTGATCTGCATTGCGGCGTATTCGATGCCGGCCTTGCGCAGATCTTCCGGATTGTCCTGGTACTTGTCGATCATGAGCACCAGTTTCGCGGGGATGGAGCAACCGCTCCTGGCCGTCATGGTTTTTATCTTTGCGTTGAAGATGGGCATAATACCGGGCACAATGGGACAATTGATGCCTATCTGGGCCGCACGGTCCAGGAAGTCGAAGTACAGCCTGTTGTCAAAGAACAGCTGGGTGATCAAAAAGTCAACGCCGGCGTCCACCTTCTCCTTCAGCCACCTTCTGTCCTCATCCAACCTTTTGCTGTCCACATGCCCTTCCAGATAGGCGGCCGCCGCGACGCAGAAATCGCCTGTCTTCCTGATATGGGCTATCAACTCGTTGGCATGACGGAAGTCGCCCTTGCTGAAATCGAAATCAGGCTGGTCCAGCGGGGGATCTCCTCTCAGGGCCAAGATGTTCTCGATGTTTTCCCGTTTAAGGTTGTCCAGAATTTCGTCTATCTGCTCCACGGTATGTCCGACACAGGTGAGGTGCGCCATGGCTTCAATCCCGTAGCTGTTTTTCAGCCTGGATGCGATTTCAACCGTTCTGCCCCTGGAACTTCCGCCGGCACCATATGTGACGCTGATGTAATCCGGCGACAGGGCTTTAAAACCCGGGATGGACTCGAACAGGGTCTCCATTGGAACTTCCGGCTTGGGTGGAAAGATTTCAAAGGCCAGTGTCTGCTTATGCTTCCCAAACAATTGGGAGAGTTTCATCCTCATGTACCTCCTTCTATATCAGGCTTACCACCAGCGGTATAGTGGCTATGGAAAGAAGCGTGGATACCGAAACGCATTTGGAAGCGAATACCGCATCCTTATTGAACATCTCCGCAAACACGGTGGTGTTGGCGGCGGCCGGCATGGCCAAGGCGGTTACCAGCACTGCTGCGGGTAGATCGGGTATACCGGGAATCCTGGTCAGTGCAAGGGCTATCAGCGGCATCAGAACCAGCCGGACAGAAGCGGACAGGTAAACCCGCCAGTCCGAAATGATCTCCTTGAGCCTTGCTGAACTGATTACCGCTCCGATGATCAGCATGGAAATCGGCATGGTCATGTTACCCACAGCCGCAACGGCGCTTTCCACGGGTTCCGGTATGGGAATGCCGCAAACAAAGACAATCATTCCCGCATAAACCGCGATAATGGATGGGATGGTGAATACTTTACGGATAATTTGCCTTTTGCTCCCCCGGCCTCCGAACATGACGTAACCATAAGTCCACAGCACGATATGGAAACAAACGATGTAAAAGGAGCCATAGAAAACACCCTCATCCCCATACAGGGCATGCATGACGGGCAGACCCATGTATCCGCAATTGGAAAAAATCGCACAGAACCGCAATATGGGTGCTTTGTCCTCCGGGAACCTGCCATATATAAGTTTGGAGAGCAAAATGGCCAGCAGGAACATGCTTAAAGCCATGCCCATGATCCATAGGATATTGATGAACCTTTCCGTCGTAAATGTGATGAAGAAAGCCTTGAAAACCATCATGGGTGAGGTGACGAAGAGCATGACTTCGCCAAGTTTCTTGCTGCCGGTCGCATCAATGATCCCGGCCTTGCCGGCTGCAAACCCGGTCAGCATGATGATAAAAAGTATAAGAACCTGATTCAGGATCAGTGTCGGATCCATTTATGTACCTCCAAAAATACCGTGTGTATGCCTCAACGGATGAGCGCTTTGAATAACAGTTTACCCCATACATTCCAATTGCGCAATGGACAGGATGGCAGAAGTGACGTCCTGTTTTCGCCGGGAAAACCATCAATGAGGACAAACCGGCCTGTTAGAGCCTCCTCGGCCTGCCAAAACCGTCCGGTCCCGTCTCTGAAGGCTCACAACAACAGGCCATAATTCAAAACAACGCCGTAGATCACCCAAAGCATGCAGGGAACCATGAGTATGCCGGCCACCGTATCTATCCTGGAAAACTTCATGGCGGTTATGATAACCAATGCTGCCAGGATGATTGCATCCAGCAAGGCCACTCCGGACAGGGCAAACCGGAAAAAGAGGACCGGCCACATGAGGTTGAACACGAGTTGGGCACCATAATAGAAAAGGGCATCCCTGACTTCCTTCCTGTCCCGGCCGGACCTGTACACCTTGTATGCGGCGATGCCCATCAGGATGTACAGAAAAATCCATATCGGTCCAAAGATCCATTCCGGCGGCGCCAGGACCGGTTTATGCATCGACGCATAAGCCTGCCGCATCCCGGGCGCCAGCCATGCGCCGGCAAATCCGGTGAAAAGGCTTATGGACACGCTGGCCAAAAGGGTACAGCTGTCCTTGAACTCATCATCCATCACCAGCGTTCTGATGGTCATCAACCCCCAGTGACAGGGTTTTTCCGATACAATATATGCCGTAGATCCGGGAATACGCCTGTGAGAATACGCCAAGACGCTTTCAGCGGCATCCGCCTTCAATCGTATCGACATCCATCCGCATAAAAAAGAGCTGCCGCTCACGGTCCCTCGGACCGTGCGGCAGCTCCTTCAACGGATCGGGTTGACGGACTTTATTGATTCTCAGGGTAATTCTCGCGGGCGGTGTAGTGGGTATGCAAGAGATGATGAGCCTTGTGTCCGCCCGGTTCACCCAGGTATTCTTCATAGAACTTCTGAACGACAGGATTGCGGTGCGAGAGCCTGATGGTGCTGCCCGCATCCTCCTGATAGATAGCCTTTGCCCTTTCGGCACGGAGGTCGATCTCATTCCTGACAGAAGCAGGCTGGATGGGCTGGCCGCCACCGTTGACACATCCGCCGGGGCATGCCATGATCTCGATGAAGTGATAGGTTTCTTCACCGCTGCGCACCTTCTCAAGGAGCTTCCTGGCATTGCCAAGGCCATGGGCCACAGCCGCCTTGATCTTGATGCCCGCAACCTCAACTTCGGCAGTCTTGATGCCGTCTTCTCCGCGTACGGCCTTGATGTCAATCTGATCGGGATCCTTACCGGTCAGGAGGTAGGGAACGCTTCTTAACGCAGCTTCCATCACGCCGCCGGTTGCGCCGAAGATGACGCCTGCGCCGGAGGCTTCACCCATGGGATCGTCGAAGGGCTCGTCCTTCAGGTTGACAAAGTCGATACCGGCTTCCCTGATCATCTCTGCCAACTCACGGGTTGTAATAACCTCATCCACATCGGGATAGCCGGTGGCTGCCAGTTCGGGACGCCTTGCCTCGAACTTCTTGGCCGTGCAGGGCATAACCGATACCACAAAGATCTTGGAAGGATCAATACCCATCTTCTCAGCATAATAGGACTTCAGCATGGCGCCGAACATATTCTGGGGCGACTTGCAGGTTGACAGGTTATCCAGCAGATCCGGGAAGTTGTGCTCGCAGAACTTGATCCAACCCGGGCTGCAGGAAGTGATGAGCGGAAGCTTGCCATTGTTCTTAATCCGGTTCACCAGCTCGGTGCCTTCTTCCATAATGGTCAGGTCGGCCGCTGTATCGGTATCAAAGACCTTGTCAAACTTCAGCTTCTTCAGAGCACTGACCATCTTGCCGGTAACAGGTGTTCCGATGGGAAGCCCGAATTCCTCACCCAATGCGGCCCTTACAGCGGGCGCGGTCTGGGCGATTACATACAGGTCCTTATTGTTCAGTGCATCCCATACCTTTTCCGTGGAGCTCTTCTCGCGGAGGGCGCCCACCGGGCAGACGGTAATGCACTGTCCGCAGTTAACACAGGGTGTGTCCTTGAGCGACATATTGAACGGGGATGCCACGATGGTACGATAGCCTCTTTCAACAGCCTCAATCACTGAAACGGTCTGGACATTCCGGCAAACGGACACACACCGACGGCACAGGACGCATTTGTTGGGATCCCGTACGATGGAAGGCGACAGGTCGTCGATGGGATAATTGGGCTCCTCGCCCTCAAAGCGGATCTCCTGGATATTCAGGTCGCGTGCCAGTTTCTGGAGCTCGCAGTTACGGCTCCTGACACAGGAGAGACACTTCTTTTCATGGTTGGAAAGAATCAATTCCAGGGTGACCCTTCTGGATTCCCTGATCTCCGGGCTGTTGGTAACCACTTTCAGCCCTTCGGAAACAGGATACATACAAGCTGCCTGCAGGCTCCTTGCCCCAACATCGACGACACACATGCGGCATGCGCCGATCTCATTTATCCCTTTAAGGTAGCAAAGTGTCGGGATATGGATACCCGCAAGCTTCGCCGCCTCCAGGACAGTAGAACCAGCCGGGGCTTTGACTTCTATACCATCTATCGTTAAGGTAACAAACTCTGACATTAACGGCACTCTCCTTTCCTTACTGGGTAACGATGGCGGCAAACTTGCAGCTTTCCATGCAAACGCCGCACTTGATGCATTTGGATGCGTCGATGGTATGAGGCTTCTTGACCTCGCCGCTGATGGCGCCCACAGGGCATTTCTTTGCACAGAGGGTACAGCCGCGGCACTTATCGGCAAGGATCACATACCTAACGAGTGCCTTACATACGCCTGCCGGGCACTTCTTATCCCTCACGTGGGCAATATACTCATCGCGGAAATACCGGAGGGTGCTGAGAACAGGATTGGGCGCAGTCTGACCCAGTCCGCACAGTGCGGATTTCTTGATGCTGTTGGCAAGTGTCTCAAGCTTTTCGATATCGGATTCTTCACCTTTACCCTGGGTGATCTTTTCCAGGATTTCAAGCATTCTCTTGGTTCCGATACGGCACGGCGGGCATTTACCGCAGGACTCGTCAACGGTGAATTCCAGGAAGAACTTGGCAATATCCACCATGCAGTTGTCTTCGTCCATGATGATGAGTCCGCCGGAACCCATCATAGAACCCAGTTCGGTAAGGGAATCATAGTCGATGGGCGTATCGATATGGCTTGCCGGGATGCAGCCGCCGGAAGGACCGCCGGTCTGGGCAGCCTTGAACTTCTTGCCGTTGGGAATACCACCGCCGATATCATAGATGACCTCGCGGAGGGTTGTACCCATGGGGATTTCAACAAGACCGGTGTTGTTGATCTTACCGCCCACGGCAAACACCTTGGTACCCTTGCTCTTTTCGGTTCCGATGGAAGCAAACCATTCGGGCCCCTTGTTGATGATAACCGGAATATTAGCGTAGGTTTCAACGTTATTGAGAAGGGTCGGCTTCCCAAACAGACCTTTCACTGCGGGGAAAGGCGGTCTTGTTCTCGGCTCGCCTCTCTTGCCTTCAATGGAGGTCATGAGGGCAGTTTCCTCACCGCAAACGAAGGCGCCGGCGCCCAAGCGGAGATCGATATCAAACGAGAAATCGGTACCAAAGATGTTCTTGCCTAAAAGGCCATATTCACGGGCCTGTTCAATGGCAATCCTGAGCCTCTGAACCGCAATGGGATATTCAGCGCGGACATAGATGTAACCCTGGTTGGCACCGATAGCGTATCCGGCTATGGTCATGGCTTCCAGCACGGAGTGGGGGTCGCCTTCCAGGACGGACCTGTCCATGAACGCGCCCGGGTCTCCTTCGTCGGCGTTACAGCAGACATATTTCTGGTCACCCTGGGCCTGGGCGGCAAACTGCCATTTCAGGCCTGTGGGGAATCCTGCGCCGCCGCGTCCGCGAAGCCCCGACTTCTTGATGGTCTCTATAACTTCCTGAGGTGTCATCTCGGTGAGGACTTTGGCCAATGCCCTATATCCGTCTCTGGCAATATATTCTTCGATGTTCTCCGGATTGATGACACCGCAGTTCCTGAGGGCAATCCTCATCTGCCTGTTGAAGAAGCCCACATTCTCAAGGGACTTGGCCACATCCTCGGCTTCTTTGTCACCGAGCAGCAGGCGCTTGACGATACGTCCCTTCACCAGGTGCTCCTCAACGATCTCAGGGACATCCTCGACGGATACCTTGCAGTATGTAGCCCCTTCGGGATAAATCACCATGATGGGACCTTTTTCACAAAGGCCAAAGCATCCTGTCTTGACGATCTTGACTTCTTTATCAAGGCCATTCTCTACGAGTAACCTTTGCAAGGTTTCTGAAATTTCGGCTGATTTTGAGGCGGTACAACCGGTACCGGCGCAAATCAGTACGTGCGATCTGTATATCATAAATCGAACCTCCCTGATCCCTTAGTTTTACTTTTCAGCGGCACCGATTGTGAATTCCATAACCGGTCTTCCGTTTACGATATGCTCTGCCACAATTCTTCTTGCCTTCTCGGCATTCAGCTTCACATAGGTCGTTTTCTCGCCGTTGGGCTCGATGACCTCGGCGATGGGTTCAAAACGGCAAATGCCAATGCACCCTGTCATGGCCACATTGACGTTATGAATATTCCGTTTGTTCAGTTCCTCAACAAAAGCATTCATCACTTGTCTGGCACCGGCCGCGATGCCGCAGGTAGCCATTCCGACCACAATTCTGGTTTTATTCTCATTATCACGTATGGACATCTCTTTAAGAGCTCTTTCGCGAATGGCTTCCAGCTCCTTAATTGACTTCATCCAAAACACCTCCGAATACCGAATTAAATCCTTCACTCAATGTATTTTGTATCCATTCCTGAACATATCTGTTTGTTACAGATACATCTCCTAGTGCTTCTTTTACCTCGGTCAGGCTGAACTCGAACCGGTCCTGCTCACTGGCAAATATGAATTCCCAATCAATTTCAGGATGGGATGCCACCAGCATCATCAGGGTTTCTGCGACATTGCCTACGGGAATGCGATCCACATGATCCACCGGGAAGGTCGCGCTAACCTCCGTCCCCTCATTGACAACCGACTTGATGCTGAAAACGCCGCCGGCCATTTCGGCCGATTGCTTCAACAAGGGAATTCCCAGTCCTACTTTGCGGGTTTCCCTGCTGGTGGTGAACGGATCGGTGACTTTTTCCAGAAAATCCGGCTCCATTCCCTTCCCGTTATCGGTTATGACAATTTTCAAGATACAGGGACGGCCTTCCGCCGTAATGCTGATGGTGATATGATCCGCTTCTGCCCGAACAGAGTTTTGCGCTATGTCCAGAATATGCAGCGATAAATCCTTCATGGTCCATCCGTTGTCATACTGGCATACCACACAAGCGCTTAAACTGCTTCCGCCTCTTTATCCCTGTAGGACTGGATAATGGCCGGAATATCGTCGGGTGTCAACCTGCCATACACATCATCGTTGATCATGATAACCGGAGCAAGACCACAGGCACCAACACAACGGCAAGCCTCCAGCGAGAAGAGCCCGTCCTTGGTGCATTGTCCGCTCTTGATCTTCAGTACTTCGGAGAGCTTGTCAAGGATGAGGCCGGCACCTTTAACATAGCATGCCGTACCCAGGCATACGTTGATTCTGTACTTCCCCTTCGGCTCCAGGTAGAACTGGGCGTAGAAGGTGACGACCCCATAGACCTCCGCCAGAGAGACGCCCAGGCCCTCAGCGATCTTCTTCTGCACGCTCATCGGCAAATAGCCGTATATTTCCTGTGCCTCATGGAGTACAGGAATCAAGGCGCCGCGGGTACCCTTATACTTCGCTATAATCTCATCGAGTTTCTGTTCCTTCGAGTCCTTGCAACAGCAAACGCCCATTTTTAATACCTCCTGATGATTATGCTCCTCCATATTGTGAACATATTAACGATCTTTGATTTCATTATAACAGTTTATCAATAAAGATATCAACAGTAAAGCACGAAATGTATACAATACAGCTTTTTTAACAATTTATGGCCAATCATCAATGAATATTTTGTGAAAAACGCAGAATTAATTAGAATTTATTCCCATCTTTCTGCCATCGTTTCTATGCAAACTGCAAAAATCATGGCAGGAAGGCGTTTTCACCAGGAGCATAAAAGGGAGAAGCGTCCGCTATAAGCCGCTTCTCCCTTTGCGAACCCTGCTTGGAGAAAAGGAGGCATGCCTTTGCCGTGCCTGTTCATTTCTCAAGCTCATTCAAATAACTGATGAAGTTTTCATAAGATTTCCGGATACCCTTGTCCTCCTTGTCCAGTTCCCGCTTACCCAGCACCAGGCCGGTATACTTGCCGTTTTTCACGGCATAGTAGCCATAGCCGTCCGGTGTGGGGATCAGCTCCACAACGGTGACCTCGCCGGATTTGGACGTATAGGTCAGCCTGACCTCCGCCTCTCCCTCGGGCCTGGCTTCCAGGTCAAGCCTGTCCCCTGAGATGGCAATGGCTCCCTGGTAGTACCGCCTGAACAGGGTGCGGGCCTCCTTGTCCCTTATCGCCTTCCCGTTGAAGAGATAGACGTCATCCTCGGCCAGTTCCGGGCTGATATCCATCTCCAGAACATCGGTCCTGCCGTCAATCTCAATGACGAGTTTGGCCGTATCATAAATGGAAGGCACATAGACCATGAACAGCACCACATCCCTCAGCGGGGTATCGAGATAGTTCAGGTCGTCGGCGTTGACGGCAAAGACATAATCCTTGCCTTCCATTATGGCGTAATAAACCGATCCGTCCTTATTTCCAATTTTCAGCACATAAGGCCGGCCATCCAGCGTATATTCAAGCACATAGCGAGGGTTGCCCAGACCGTATACCGCCAGGTTATCCGTCCGGTCGTCCACGACCCTGGAAGCCTTAAGCCCGGATAGGCCGCGGAGGAAACGATCCAGGTTCTGAAGGTTGGCGGTAATCTCAATGGGCTGTGTGATAAGCCAGTCAACCGGCGCTTTCTTCAGATAAGCCGAAAAGACCAGTTCGCCATCCCTGTGGAAGGTCAGTTCGTTCATGTCTTCCTCCGTTAGATCCTGCCGGTGGTAGAGCTGTTTACCGATCAGATCATAGGGACTCGGCGCCAGGTATTCGGCAAGGTACCGCACCAGCGTGTATACGGCCTTTCCGTCGCCTGACCTGACATAGTAATCGTCCCCGGACGGGGTGGTATTGCCCACTTCAATGGTCCGGGATTTGCCCGCCCTATCGGTGAAAGTAACCGAAACCGGCTGATCCAGGCCATAGACGGACAAATCCGCCGGTTCGGCGTCTATCAGCCGCTTTGTAACGGCATTGACACCCCCGTACAGGATATTGTTGACCGTGGACTGTTCCACCTGGAAGGCATCGTTGACCCAAACCTTCTCGACGTAGGTAGAGGTTGTAACGGTGCCGTCTTCCTGCTGGATCCCGGTCTCAACTTCCCTTTCTTCCAGGTTGAGCGTGATCTCCCGCTCCGGGTATTTCATTGTGATCTTCACAATGTTGTCCCGCTCCAGATCAAGCATTTTTACTGCATCCGGATTATCTCCCACATCGGGTGTGGCGGAAGCCTGGGGATCGGGGGCCGTCTCCTGCCCCTTAAGAAGGAAATAGACCGCCACCAAAGCAACCAGGACAATGCCCAGGATGATGACACTGCGCCATTTTTTCATAGGTTCTTCCTCCTGATCCAGACAAACAGGCCCGTGCCGATGATGACCAGCGGGATGATCGCCGTCAGCAGAAAGAAAATCAATACCCTGCTCTGCTGCGTCATGTTGAGCGGAGGCTTTTCCAGGGATTTTGCCGGAACCAGGACCTCGTCTGCCCGTTCCTGCATCCAGTTCAGGATGGACACGATATAGCGGCTCCCGTTATCGCCCAACTCGGCTATGTAGTTGTCCGTGACAAAGGTGCAATTGCCAACAAGCGCTATCCTGCTGTGGTTGGCGGTCGCGATCTCCAGTTCGGCCAGGGCTCCCAGGAAGAACGGGCCAAGCTTCTGCGTACCGGTATTCAGATCCAGGCTGGTGGAATTGTCCGTTGTCCCGAACAGGGGCGAAACCTCCAGGTTCTGCTTGTTTTCGCTCAGCACGCTGACACTCCTGCTCATGGGCAAGTAAACAAACAGTTGATCCGGGTTCAGGTTCTTGGTCACATCGCTCATGTACACCATGGGCCTGATCATCCAGTTTTCCTTCAGGTAATTGGCCTGGCTGAATTCGTTGACCATATCGTAATTAAGTTGCAGGCTGTAACGGCTGAAAGCATCGTTGAAATTTGGGAGCTGCTGGACGGAGCTCTGCACGTCAAACAGGAAGACGGCATCGCCGCCCTTTTCCAGGTAAGCCAGAAGGTTCTCCAGTTCGCTTCCCAACAGATCGCTGGTGGGCGACGGGAAGAACAGCACATCCGCATTCTCCGGAACCGGAGAGGTGAGGGTCAGATCCTCAAGGTTGTAGTTGTTCAGCGAAAGGGCCGTCTTGAGCCGGGAGAGCTCGTCGCTTTTATACTCCCCATGACCGCTGACAAAATAAACGGTGCCGGTTTTATCCGCCGTCACGCTTTTAATGGCGCCGGTGAAGGCCTGCTCAACCTTGAGGCCGGTCACTTCCGCGCCGCCGTAATAGTCATAAGTTATTTCCATAAAATCCCGGTTGGTCAGCACCTTCATATTTTTGCCGGATCGCACGATGATATCGCCGGTGTTGATGCCCTTCACCTGGTCCGGATCAAAGTTCTTGCTGATGAAAGTGGGATCCTTGTCCAGGTCGACATAGTGCGGTCCGATGATCCGCCCGTTGCCATGAACCACATACTGGTTCACCACTTCCTTTACCACGACATTGGAATAGCTGCTCTCGGACGAGAGGATAAAGATTTCCACATCCTTGTCCAGGTTTTTGATTAAATCCATACTCTGCCGGCTGATAGAGAACATCTTGTTCCGTGTGATGTCGAACCTCAGCCTTTTTGAGATGCCCGAGAATCCCAGGATGACGTTGACCATCACGACAACGGCGATGACGACAATGGTAATCGCCACCGAGTAGGATTCGTATTTGAAGCTTTTTTTCTTAAAAAAGTCCATTTTCATCGTATCACCCCTGACTCCATCTCTTGCGTTCCAGAATCCTGATGGTCAGAAACACGAACACTACCGCAAAGCTTAGCATGAAGATGATGGACGTGATATCGATAATGCCGGCTGAGAACTCGTAGTATCTTTCCATAAACGAGAGCCAGTTCAGCACCTTGCCGACAAAACCTCCCACATAACTTCCGATGTAGCTGAAGGAAGTCAGGGTAAAGAGGGATACAAAGGAGATGATGGCCGCCACAATCTGGTTCTCGGTCAGGGATGAAGCGAAGACTCCCACCGCGATGAAAACCATTCCCAGGAGAATAAACCCCAGATAAGCACTAAACAGGGTGGCGCCGTCAGGCTTGCCGTATATCAGGAGGACCAGCGGAAAAACCAGGGATACCGCCGTCAAGACCAGGAACACGGCTGTTGCGGCCAGGTATTTGCCCAGCACCACCTGGTACAGGCGCACAGGCGACGTCAGGAGCAGCACCTCCGTTCCCGATTTCTTATCCTCGGAGAAAGCCCGCATGGTCAGGATAGGCACGATGAACAACAGTAAAAAGCTCATGCTGCTGATGAAACTGCTCGAAAAGTTGGCTACGCCCGCATTGAGGCTGTCCACGAAAAACAGGGACATGATGCAGATGAATAGCCCGATAAGCACATAGGCTATGGGTGAATTGAAGTAGGACCTGAAATCTCTTCTGAGAATCGCCAGCATGGACTAAACGGCCTCCTTTGCTTCGGTTGTGGTAAGCTGAAGGAATATCTCTTCAAGGGTAAGGTTCATGGATTTAAGCTCCAGGATCGGATACCCGGCCGAAGCCAACTGGTTGAAGATGGGCCTTCTCACATCCCTGTCCTTTTCAGCTTCCACAATGAAGCTGGTTTCGTCCTCCGCCGGCTTTCCGCTGACGACCACATCCTTGACGCCGTCCACACCCTGAAGGAGCTCCCTGATTCGTTTTTCCGGCCCGGCCACCGTAATGGTAAACCTTGAGAAGTCGCTGAGCTTTTTGGACAGATTTTCCGGGGTATCGACGGCGGCTATTCTGCCTTTGTTAATGATGATAACGCGGTCGCAGACAGCGCTGACTTCGGGCAGGATATGGGTGCTCAGGATGATGGTATGTTTCTTCCCCAAGGCCTTGATCAGTTTGCGCATCTCAATGATCTGCTGGGGATCAAGGCCGACGGTGGGCTCGTCCAGGATAAGCACATCGGGCGTGCCTACAAGGGCCTGTGCCAATCCCACCCTTTGCCTGTATCCCTTGGAAAGGTTCCTGATAAGCCTGTGGCTCACATGGGTGATCTTGACCAGTTCCATGATATCCCTCTTCTGGCTTTTCCACACCTTACGGGGAACCTTCTTGAGCTCGGCGCAAAAATCGAGGAATTCATTAACCGTCATATCGGGATACAAAGGGGGTTGTTCCGGAAGATATCCGATATGCTTTTTCGCCTCAACGGGATTTTCCAGCACATCATATCCCGCGATTCGGACAGTACCGGATGTTGATGAGATGAAGCCGGTGATAATGTTCATGGTTGTGGATTTGCCGGCGCCGTTGGGGCCCAGGAAACCGACAATCTCTCCCTTTTCCACCGTAAAGCTCACATCATCAAGCGCCCGAATCTTCCCATAGTCCTTGGTCAGGTTCCGAATCTCGATCATGCCGCTCCTCCTTTTCGAGGTACTTTCAAAAAAATGCGGGTAATGCCGTGCAGCCAGCAAATACCCGCAATTTCAATTGTCAGATATACAAGTATGTCAATTTAATTATGAAATATAAAAATGAACAAATTGTGAACAAATTGTTAAATTATAAGCCCATGTTGTTATACCCCGAATCCACATAGATGACCTCGCCGGTTACGCCCGACGACAGGTCGCTCAAAAGATAGACCGCCGTTTTACCCAGGTCCTCAAGGGTCACATTGCGTTTCAGGGGCGCCCGCTCCTCCACGATTTTAAGGATATCGCTGAAATTCTTGACCCCCTTCGCGGAAAGGGTCTTGATGGGACCGGCCGAGAGCGAGTTGACGCGGATATTCTTTCCGCCGAGTTCATAGGCCGCATAGCGTACGCTGGCTTCCAGAGCGGCCTTGGCGACGCCCATCACGTTGTAGCCGGGCGTGACCTTCACGGAGCCGCGGTAGGTCAGGGTAACGATGCTGCCACCTTCGGTCATAAGCGGCGCGGCATGACGGCAGACCGCCACCAGGGAATAGGCGCTGACATCCAGGGCAATTCTGAATCCTTCCCGGCTTGTATTGAGGAAGGAGTCCTGGAGATCCTCGCTTCTGGCGAAAGCGATGGCATGAACCAGTCCGTGAAGCACCCCGAACTCGGACTTCACCCAGTTGAACAGCTTTTCAATGTCTTCGTCAGATGTCACATCGCAGGGGAAAGCATGGAGTGTTCCCATACCCTCCGTCAATTTCTCCAGTTCCGCCTTTTCCCTCTCTCCCAAATAGGTGTAGATGATATTGGCCCCTTCCTTATAGGCCGCCTGGGCGATTCCCCAGGCAATGCTCCATTTGTTTCTCACACCCATGATCAGAATGTTCCTTCCAGCTAAAAGATCGCCCATGTCTATCTCCTTTCGTTCAATATTCTTCATTTCCCGGGACTTTATTTCCCGGAACAGATTCAATACCAGATGGTACGTTTATAAAAAATACAGACTGATTTTACCATAGTATACCCCCATTTCCTATTGTCTGGCAATGATCCATGGCTGTCGTCACATGACGAATGCTGTCGAAAATCCGCTTCCTGAGCCGTTTTTATTGACCTGCCCATCGAAATATGTTATGATTTTGTCAAACAAGTACAGAAGTCATTTTTTTATCCGGGGGGATACAAATGAAAAGAATTGAAGCCGTACGCGGTCTGCTTAACAAAGCGATCGAATCCGGTTGCGAAAAGGATGTTATTCTCACCATCAGCCGACACCTGGATGACCTGATACTGGAGAAGATGAAAATTCAATATGAGGAATACATAGCAAAAGAGCAGGTCCGTGTATAGGACCTGCTTTTTATGTACAAGGGCGATGTTACGATCTTACCCTTTCAACGAAACGGGCGATACGCACCAGGGCTTCACGGATATTTTCAAGGGATGTGGCGTAGGTGGCCCTTACAAACCCCTCGCCGCTGGCGCCAAAGGCATTGCCCGGAACCGTGAGCACCTTTTCCTCCATCAGCAACCTTTCGCAGAATTCATCGGAAGTCAACCCCGTCGAGCGGATATCCGGGAAGCAGTAAAAGGCGCCGTAGGGTTCGAAGCATCTCAGTCCAATCCTGTTGAAACCGTCAACCATGACACGCCTTCTCCGGTTGTATTCCTCCACCATCCGCCTCACTTCAGGTTCGCCGTTCCTGAGGGCTTCGATGGCCGCGAACTGCGCGGTGGTCGGGCTGCACATAATGGCGTACTGATGGATTTTCTTCATCTGCTCCATGGCATCCGGATGGGCGCAGGCAAAGCCTATCCGCCAGCCGGTCATGGCGAAAGCCTTTGAGAAGCCGTTGATGACGATGGTCTTTTCCTTCATCCCGGGGAACTGGGCGATGGACACATGCTTGCCCTTATAATTCAACTCCGCGTAGAGTTCATCGGAGATAACGATGATATCCTTATCCCGGAGCACCTCGACGATTTTGGCATAGTCCTCATACTCCATGATGGCGCCGGTGGGATTGTTGGGGTAAGCAAGGATGATGACCTTGGTTTTATCGGTGATGCAAGCCAGCAACTGCTCGGGCTGCAGGCGGAAGTCATATTCGGCCTTCAGTTCCAGCGGAACAGGTGTGGCGCCGCAGAACATGGTACATCCCCTGTAAGCGACGAAGGAAGGTTCGGGTATGATCACCTCATCACCGGGGCCGGCAAAAGTCCGAAGGGCCACATCGATGGCTTCGCTGCCCCCCACCGTGACCAGGATTTCGGTAGCCGGGTTGTAGTCCAGGTTATACTTCCTGGCCATGTACCTGGCAATTTCCTGTCTGAGTTCGATAAACCCCGCATTGGAAGAATAAAAGGTTTTCCCTTTTTCGAGGGAATAGATGCCTTCCTCACGGATGGTCCAGGGCGTTTCGAAATCCGGCTCGCCGATACCGAGGGAAATGGCGTCCTTCATCTCGTTAATCATGTCGAAATACTTTCGGATCCCCGACGGAGGCGTAGCCATAATGTTTGGCTTTATCATATCCCTGATGTTCATAGCACTACAGCCTCCCTTTCATCCTTCCGGGGCCGGTTGAAAATTACGCCGTTTTCCTTGTACTTCTTGAGCACAAAATGGGTTGAGGTGCTCAGCACCGAGTCGATGGTGGCCAGCTTCTCCGCCACAAAGAGAGCCACTTCCTTCATGGTTTTGCCTTCCACCACCACAAAAAGGTCAAACCCGCCCGACATAAGGCAGCAGGCCGTTACCTGGGGATACTGGTAGATCCTTTCGGCCACTTTATCAAACCCCTGACCTCTCTGGGGTGTAACGCGCACCTCAATATAGGCCACGACAATTTCTTCCTGTGCCTTTTCCCAATCAATCAATGTTTTATATCCGGTTATAATTCCTTTTTCTTCCATATCCTTGATGGCAGCCTTAACGGTTGCCACGTCGGTTCCAAGCATGACCGCCAGTTCCTCATCGCTGATCCGGCTGTTTTTCTGCAGAATATCAAGAATTTCCTGTTGCATATGCGTTACTCCTTTCAACATGCCATTTTTGGTCTGGAATTATAAGAAAACCCTGCTCGTTCAAGCAGGGGTCAGCTTTCCATAAATACTGCCGTACCTGTCAGGAAGGATTATCCTGCGGTGCCTGTTCGCCGGATTCCTGGGCATCTGAATTATCATATTCCTGCTCTTTGTTTTCTATGAATATTTCCGTTTCATTCAACAGGTTCTGATATTTTGTAAGCGCTTCCATAACCTGAGTTTTCATCATCTTGATATCGCGCTTGATATCGATGATCTTCTCCCGCTCGGCCTCAAGGGCCGCGTCAAGCCTGGCTTTTTCCTGCTCCGCACGCCTTTTCGCTTCTTCCAGGATCGCATCCGCCTTTTCCTGTGCCGTAATCAGGGCACTGGCTATCCTTTCCTTTTCCCTGGCCAATGTCTCGGACTCGCTGGCAGCAGACTCAAACCGCGCCTTCATTTCCCTGATCTGCAGTTTCAGGTTGGAAATCTCGTCGTCCTTTTCCTTCAGGCGCTGGTCAAACTCATGGATAATCCTTTCTATGTAGGCATTGACATCCGATTTGTTGAAACCGAACAATGCTGTTCCGAACTTCTTCTCTCCCGCCATTTACGACACACTCCTTTTGAGAAATGGATTATCATCAGCGTGATGATTGCTTTATTGCGCATCACCCTGCACCATTCTTATGCAAGCCTTCCAGCCGCTGTACCTTTCGGACAGGCTGAAAACAAGGATGCGTGTATATCATCAATTCCCATAATATCCCTGCCTGAAACAGCTTTTTGGGCCGACCATCTATGGGCCTCATACTGATGGTGGGAGTGGCAGCCTTACACGCACCGGTTAAGCCGCCCGAAATCAGCTCTTCATTGCTTCCGAAAGCGGGCCGGCCCCTATCAGCAACTCGTTTCCGTATCCAATTAATTCCATTATAACCTTGATGGCTCACAGTTAAATATATAATATAGTAAAAGTCGGCAATTTACAACTGCATATTTCATTATGCGGACCTTTCGGTATGTCGTTTCCTGGCGAATCCGGGCAGGCTTGTCCGCGGGCTTTCCGCATATTGCGTTCATGGTTTTAAAACGAACCGGTATTAATAAAAACATAAAAGGGGTATATATAAATCTATACTTTATTATATCGGCAGACGATGGAGGTTGCTTATGTATAAGATCGGACGCATAAAGGTCACTACCGCCATTCCTGAGGCGCTCTCAGGACTGAAGGATTTAGCTTATAATCTCTGGTGGACATGGAACAGCGAAGCCGTTGATCTTTTCCGGGACATCGATCTGGTGCTGTGGGAAAAGCTCGATCGCAATCCTGTGAGGCTCCTTCATGAGGTCAGCCAGCGGAAGCTTGAAGAAAAGGCAGCCAGTCCGGAGTTCATGGAACGGTATGAAAAGGTCATGAGGGACTTCCACCATTATCTGACCGATCAGGATACATGGTTCAACCGCAATTGCCCCCAATACAAGGACGAGCATATCGTATACTTCGCAGCGGAATACGGTTTTCATGAGGTATTGCCGGTCTATTCGGGCGGACTTGGCATCCTGTCCGGGGACCATTGCAAATCGGCCAGCGATTTGGGGATTCCCTTCACCGCGGTCGGGCTCCTCTACAAGCAAGGTTATTTTGAACAACGCATCAATGCCGAGGGCTGGCAGGAAACTCAGTATTATAGCCTGAACTATTCCCAGCTGCCGGTCATTCCCGTCACCGATGGCGATGGAAAGCCGCTTACCATCAGCGTTGAACTTGCCAGCCGCATCGTTTTCGCCCGGATATGGCGCATCGATGTGGGAAGGGTCAAACTGTACCTCCTGGACACCGATGTCCCCGAAAACAATGCCTATGATCGCTCTCTCACCGAAAGACTGTACGGCGGGGACAGGGAAACCAGGATCCAGCAGGAAATCATCCTGGGCATAGGCGGCATTCGCGCTTTGGACGCGCTGGGCATCAAGGGCACCGTATTCCATATGAATGAAGGCCATTCCGCCTTTATGGGCCTTGAACTGGCACGCAAGCTGGTGGTTGAAAAGAACATTCCTTTTGAAGAAGCCCGGGAGATTGTCTATTCCTCCTCCGTCTTCACCACCCACACACCCGTTCCTGCCGGCAACGACGTATTCCCGTTGGAAATGGTGGACCGCTACTTCTGCCGTTACTGGGAACAGCTTGGCCTTCAGAGGCATGAATTTATCCGTCTTGGAATGAAGCCCGGTGATCCGGACAACTTCAACATGACCGTTCTGGCCCTCAACATGTCCGGCAGAAGAAATGGCGTGAGCGCTCTCCATGGCGCCGTGTCACGCAACATTTTCAACTGCATCTGGCCCGGTTTCCATGAGGACGAGGTGCCCATCACCCATATCACCAACGGAATACATACCATGACATGGTTGGCTACGGGTATCAGGCACCTGTATGACAAGTATTTCCCGTCTGACTGGACATACCGGTTGGACGACGAATCGGTTTGGGAGTCGGTTGATCGGATCCCAGATGAGGAGCTCTGGAAGACCCATATGACCTTGAAGACCCAGATGATACGCTTAATCCGTGAGCGGCTCAAAAAGCAGTACATGGCCAATGGGATGCCCCTCCATGAAGTGAACGATCTGGATAACCAACTGGATCCCAACGCCATGACCATCGGTTTTGCCAGACGTTTTGCTACCTACAAGCGGGCCAACCTGATATTCCGTGACCTGTCCAGGCTGGAAAAAATCCTGAACAACAAAGGTACGCCTGTCCAGATCATCTTCGCGGGAAAGGCACATCCCGCAGATCGACCCGCCCATGAAGTCATCAAGCACATCCATGACATTGCACGGCGTGAAGGTTTCAAGGGCAAGATATTCCTGGTTGAGAACTACAATATGAACCTGGCCCGCAGCATGGTCCAGGGAGTGGACGTCTGGCTGAACAATCCCAGGAGGCCTCTTGAAGCCAGCGGTACCAGCGGCATGAAGGCATGCATCAACGGTGTCGTCAATTTCAGCATCATGGACGGATGGTGGTGCGAAGGCTATAACGGCAAAAACGGCTGGGTGATCGGTGACGACACCCCTTACAACAACGAGCATCACCAGGATGATGCCGACAGCAAATCTCTTTATGAAATTTTGGAGAAGGAAATCATCCCGCTCTATTATAACCGGGATGAGCGGGGCATCCCTACAGGCTGGGTCAGGATGATGAAGGAATCCATCAAGTCTGTGGCGCCGGTATACGGTACCCACCGCATGGTGAAAGAATATACCCAGGACATGTATATTCCCTGCATGGCACGTATCCAGAAGATCAGAGCAAGCAACTACGCGCTGATCCGAGATTTGGTGGCGTGGAAACGCCGTGTTGAATCCGCATGGCCACAGGTTTCCCTCACAGCCAACGAGGATATTCACGGGCTGTCGGATTACCAGGCCTTCTCCGATCAGGAAATCCGGCTGTCGGTGACGGTTCAGTTGGGAACGCTTTCTCCTGAGGACGTCAAGGTTGAAGTCTTCTACGGCCCTTTGGTTAACAACCGCATCGTCCAGGGAAAATCGACCGAGATGGCCCTGGTGCGCCAGACCGATTCGGGCACCTGGCATTATGAGGCATCCCTCCGCTTCCCGGAAGGGGGCGAATACGGTTATACCTTCCGGGTCATACCCTGGAATGCCAATCAGATGAATAAATATGATCTGCCCCTGATCAGATGGGTATGACAGCCGATGCTGCCATACCCATTACCCATGAAAGGCTGGTATACGGGCAGGAAATAGTTCAAAATAATCACGTCCCGGTATGAAGTTTTCGTTGAATTAAGCCGGCCATATGCTATAATCATTTTAATAAAAGGGGTCCGCTCGACGAGCCTTCTGTGTGTGTCGCAAGTATGGCCGCAGAACACGTGCGGCAACACGGAAGATATACACGGCTCATCCCGCCATAACCTGCAGGGGCACTGCGGTTCCATGGTGGATTTTATGGTTTGGCAACTTTGAATGATTTGCTTAAGGAAGTATGGGGAATGTTGGTGAGAGAGAAAACTCGGCGCATTCACAGATGGTTTGTTCCGTTTGTCATAGCAGCCCTGGCTGCCTTTGTTTTTCTTTCAGCCTGCATCCGGGTGACAGCATTTGCAACCGATCAGGAAAACCAGCCGTCGCTGGAAGCTATTTCCGCATTGCTGATAGACGCAAGGCGCGGACAAGTCCTTTATGCCAAATCTGCGGATGAACGCGTCAAAACCCCATTGCCCAACAGGCTGCTGACGGCGCTTATCGCGCTGGAGAAGTCCAGCGCCGATGCCATGGTTACCGCCAGCAACGAGGCCATCAACGTGGAAGGCGCCTCCCTGGATTTGATCGTTGGCGAAAAGTATATGGTGCGCAACATGATCTATGCCTTGCTTCTCACCGGTGCCAACGATGCGGCTGTTGCCATCGCCGAGCATGTGGGCGGTGGCGAAGAAGGATTTGTCCAGCTCATGAATGAATATGCCGCAAAAATCGGCATGACGGATACCCATTTCACCAATGTCACCGGGCTTTATGACGAAAACCAGTACACCACGGCAAAGGATATCGCCCTGCTTATACGCACGGCCCTGGCCAATACCGACTTCAACAAGGTTTTCTCCACGCAGGCCAAACCCTGGTATGATGAAAACAGGACGCTGCTATTGACCAACACCAACAACATGTTCTGGAGCTATGAGGGAACGGACGGCGGCATACTGGGATATTTTGATCCTGCCGTCCAGTCCATCATCACCAGCGCCACCAAGAATTCCATGCGGCTGGTTTGTATCCTGCTTGATGTGCCCGCTGAAAAGGTCTATACCGAGTCCGCCCTGTTGTTCAACTACGGCTTTGATAATTACCGGTACGGCACACTGGTGGCTGCCGGAAGCGTCCAGAAAACGGTCACCGTTGGGGATGAAACCGTTAACCTGGTTCCCACCGCCGATGTCCACTACATTTATCCAAGGGGCCAGAATTATATCCGCAACGTGACCATCAATGTGGATGAAGCCAAGCTGAAGCCGCCCATCACCAAGAATTCCATCGTGGGCATCATGACCTTTACGTTGATGGATGATACGGTCATCAACGTGGAATTGTACCCGGACAAGGAGATTCTCCCCAAGAAGACAGAAGCCCAGATCCTGCGTGAACGCATCAAGGAAAATATGGAGCTGATCTATGTCGTCATCGGGCTTGTGATCCTGGAGATCATCCTGCTGATATCGAAGGTTGTCAAACTGGTACGCAACAGGCGGATAAAGAGAAAGGCAAAAAGGCTTAGACACAACTGACACGCGATGATGAGAAAACGCCCTGCATTTTGGGTTCCGAACCCAATGTCAGGGCGTTTTAAGTTAGGTTTTCATCATTATTTCTTCGTCAGATACGCCTGGATGAACTCATCAATTTCGCCATCCATCACCTTCTGGATGTTTGCTTCCTCATAATTGGTCCTGTGATCCTTTACCAAGGTGTATGGGCAGAACACATAGGAACGTATCTGGCTTCCCCAGGCAATATCCATCTGCTCACCCTTAATCTGGGCAAGCTTTTCCTGCTGTTCACGCTCTTTCAGTTCCAGCAGCTTGGCTTTCAGCATTTTCATGGCCATTTCCCGGTTCTGGAACTGGGACCGTTCATTCTGGCAGGCCACCACAATGCCTGTGGGAATATGCGTGAGGCGTACGGCTGACGAGGTCTTGTTGACATGCTGACCGCCGGCGCCGCTGGCCCGGTAAACGTCCATCTTGATGTCTTCAGGGTTGATCTCGATTTCCACCGAGTCGTCCAGGACCGGCATCACTTCCATGGAAGCAAAAGATGTATGCCTTCTGCCCGACGCGTCGAAAGGCGAAATACGAACCAGCCGGTGAACGCCTTTTTCCGATTTTAAAAACCCGTAGGCATATTGCCCGGTTACCTCGACCGTAACGCTCTTGATGCCGGCTTCCTCCCCCTCCAGCATATCCAGGATACGTGTCTGGTAACCGTTGCGCTCAGCCCACCGCATATACATGCGCAGGAGCATCTGCACCCAGTCCATGGCCTCCGTCCCACCGGCTCCCGCATGCAGGGTAAATATGGCGTCGTTGGCATCGTACTCTCCCGTTAGGAGTGTTTCCAGCCTCAGCTTTTCGTACTGGCTCTTGAGGCGGGCAAACTCTGCCCGGACTTCTTCCAGCACCGTCTCATCCTGCTCGTCCAACCCCAGCTCGGCCAGTGTCAGCGCATCTTCACAGTCACCCAGAAGCTTGTTGAAGGTTTCCTGCTTGGTACGGAGCATCTTTGTCCGCTGCAGCACCTGCTGGGATTTCTCGGCATCGTTCCAGAAATCCGGTTCGGCCGCTTTCTGCTCCAATTCCTCAAGCTCTTTCTCTATGGCAGGGAAGTTAAAGTGAATCCCCCAATTCCTTTATGTTATCCAAAAGCCCGGCCAAATCCAGCTTTACTTGCTCAAGCTCAACCAAACTCACTTCTATCCGTCCTTTCAAGCCAAAATATGCCGTCGCCCGCTCAGGCATTTTCAGGCGGCAGCCATTACATTATACAACAACCTACGCGTTGAGGGAATAGCCCGTTATTTTATCAGAAGCACCCTGACCGGCGATCCGTCCGAACCTGTTATGCGCAGCGGAAGGCAGATGTATTCATACTCGCCCGGCTCCGCCTCTTTCAGATTCAGGTTCTCCACGATGGCAACCCCGTGGGAAAGGAACGCTTTATGCACGGGATATCGGTTGTCCCTGCACAATTCAACCGAAAAATAATCCGTTCCCACCATGACAATGCCGCGTTGAATCAGGTATTCGGCACACCCGGCGGTTATGGCCGGATATTCATCCCAAAAGGGCGTCATTTCGTCCCGTTTGCTTGCCCTGGTCCTGAAAAAAACAGCCTGCACCCGGGACAGATCGTAAGTTTCAAGCAGTTCCTCACCGATCCGGTCGGAAGGTGCATCCACCACAAGGGCACGGCCGAAGAAGCGCGTGATGTCAATCGAATCGATGTCCCTCCCATCGTCAATGAAATGCAGCGGGGCATCCATATGGGTCCCGGAATGGACGCCCATGCTGAATCGTGACACATTCGCCACCGCGCCTTCCGCAATGGAATCGGTCCGTTCTACCAAAACCACGGGATCTCCCGGCCAGACAGTCATGCCGCTGAGGATCCGCCTGGTCACGTCAATGACCCGCCTTCCTTCAAACACCTTTTTCCCTCCCCCTTTAAATAACCTCACCCTTTACCGAAATCATAGATTTGAACGGGTCCCCGAGAATATTGAATCATAAATGAATATAGCTAATAAGGCCATATTCATTTTATGATATAATAGCTCACATGAAAAAGCCAGCCGAATGTATGAAATGCCAGTATTACCAGGTCACATGGGATATGCGCCATCCAAGGGGATGCAAGTTCTACGGTTTCATGAGCACGCGCCTGCCCGCACAGGTGGTGCTTGAGGCAAGCGGCGAGCCCTGTAGGGCTTTCAAACCCAGGATGCATAGAGAAACGCCCTAGCTGGCTATCCTTCATACGGATGCAATTATAAGAACAGGTGGTTTGCGTTCATGGATCAGGACAAAGTGCTGGACATCGCTGTACGCGCGGGCTCTCTTCTTCTCAGAAGTGGTGCCGAGACCTATCGGGTGGAAGAAACCATCGTCCGCATCTGCCAAAGCTACTGTCTCTCCTGCAATGCCTTCGTCCTGCCGACCGGCATTTTCGTCAGCGCGGAAGGAGAGAAAGGAGCGTTGACAGTCGTCAGGCGTATCCCCTACCGGACCGTCGATCTGGCCAGCATATCCAGAATCAATGCTCTATCCAGGAAAATACAGAATGAGCGTCCGGGATATGAACAGGTGGTGGAGGAACTGAACGCCATTGCCAACATCAAAAGATACTCCAATATCACCATCGCCATGGCCTATGCCCTCACCGCCTTTGTTTATGTGCTTATCTTCGGCGGCACCCTGATGGAAAGCCTGGCGGCGGTCATCGTGGGTATTGTCCTGGGGCTTTTGCGGTTTTTCTTCAGGCAGGGAAGCAGTTTCCCTTTTATTGAGTATTTCGCCGGCGGGTTTGCTTCAGGTATTCTGGGCTCGCTTTTCGCGCTTCTCTTTGATGTCAATCCCTATCTGGTCATCATCGGGGCTCTCACAAACCTGGTACCCGGCGTTGCCCTGGCCAGCGGTATTCGCGACCTACTGCACGGCGATATCGTCAGCGGCATATCCAGGCTTGGGGAAGCTCTCATGACCGTATTCTCCATCGCAGCCGGGACAGGTATCGGCATCGCCACCTGGAATCTGACGGGGGTGGTTTCATGATGACCATCCTGAAGCTTTTGGTGCTGGCATTTTTCGGCAGCCTGGCACCTGCCGTTGCCATCAACATTGAAAAGCGGCTTCTCCTTTGGGCAGGCCTTGGAGGAATGCTGGGAATACTCACCGCCCTTCTCGTCAATCCATCCGTTGTTTCCTTCAGCATCAGCCAAATCTTTGCGGGAACCATTGTCATCGGCCTTTACAGCGAGGTTTTGGCGAAGATCCTGAAAGCGCCCGCAACGGTTTTTGTGATTCCCGGGATCTTTCCTCTCGTTCCCGGCATCACCGCCTACAAAACCATCCAGGCCTTCGTCAACAACGAAGTGACAGAAGCGATCCTTCTGGGCATCGACACCGTCGCCAAGGCCTTTACCATAGCCTTTGGCATCATGCTGGTCACAGCGCTCTTCCGACTGGTGAGAAGAACACGGGAGCGGCAATGATTCGTCTTTATGCGCGCTGTTCACCCTACCGGGGCATGGATGCATCCACCCTTGGCCGGATCATTTTTTGTTACCGCAACCCCAGCAGGCTGCGCAGCTCAACCTCCTGATCCTCCGCCGACATGATGCCGACTATCCTATGTTCAGCCAAATGGAACAGGATCAATCTGAACATGGCGACCTTCTGCTCATCCGAAAGGGTAAATAAGCCATCCAAAACCGTCCGGGCATCCATGGGCTCCCTGGTTATATAATATCTTGCCCCGCAGGCGGGCAGCACATCCCTAAAAAAGGGTTCCTTCCATATCCTGTTGGGGACATAGGCGGCTATCTGATGAGCCTGCTTTCCATCCTTCCTTTCCAGGCTCAGGCCAAAAAAGCGCACCGGTCTTCTTGACGCCACCAGGCGGCTGCTGTGGTCAAGGTTCAGGGAACGGATGTCCTTTAAGAGCTTTTCGGCGCATCTGTCAGGATCCTGACTCACGCCGTAAAACAGCTCCGTGTCCAGTTCCAGGATCAGGTCGGAATCTCCCGCCAGGGCTGAAAGGATTGGATAGCCGGCCTGACCGGCGCTCTCCCTCCCCGTTTTATAGGTCAGGACATACTGGTGGAAAGATTTACCCGCGACCTTGTTTTTGCTCAGTTTGATTTTGTATGGTGCCAGATCCATAGATTACTCCTTTCGTCTGCCATGCAACCGGAGCTTGTCCGCTCCGTGGGAAAGCACATGCCATAACTGTCACTATACGCTAGCAATAGTCTATTTCGGGAACCGGTAAAGTCGGCCGCTGTGCAGCACGGCTCCAAAACATCAAGCTGCTCGAATGAGGGTCGGCTGAACTCGCTTCGCTTAAAGCAAGCCGCCCTTTTCTCATTCACGCAGGATGTTCTGGCGCCTAATCGCAATGCGGCCTTTAACTTTACGGGCTCCCTTTGCCAAGGTGTCATTGCGCGCACCGCGTAAGCGGGGCGCGGCAATCTCTTTTTACCTAGGGGTGGCCATGGTAGTGACTGAGATTGCTTCGTCGCTAGGCTCCTCGCAATGACACAAGGATCATAGTCCAGAGGAGCTATATCCTGGATGTCATTGCGAGCCTCGCGAAGTGGGGCGCGGCAATCCCCGGCCCCCCGTAAAGCCCCGTCGCGGGTGCTGCATGGTGAGAACCATCAGTCCGTTCCGATAGCCATTATATCATGTGAAGTTCCGCTCAGGAACCAGATGAATATTCCATAGAAAAACCTAGACCGGAAGGGCAAACCCGCCGGTCTTTCCTGATGATGATTATTATCCGTTTCAGCAGCAATCCTTGCATTTGTCACATCCGCCGAAAATGCCAGGGAAGAATATCAGGATTATCAGAATGATGATTATAATCCATTCCCAACCGCCGCCGAAAAAGCCGCAATCTCTGTAATCGCCCATAGGAACACCCCGTTTGCTTTTGGTCTGATTCATATTATGCGGGTAGGATGCTCCATGACACAGGGGCTAGTTCCCGTAGCGTTCGAGTATCATGCGGTACAACTGCATATATTCCCTGGCTGAATGGTCCCAGCTGAAATCCTGGGACATGCAGGCTTTCACCAATTTGCTCCACTTCTCCTTGTCCCGATAGACCTGGATGGCACGCGCCACCGCATCCTTCATCTCATGGGCATTATAGTTGGCAAAGGTGAAGCCGGTACCTTCCCCGGTATACCTATTGTACGGCACCACCGTATCCTTGAGCCCGCCCGTTTCCCGCACAATAGGAACCGTCCCGTAGCGCATGCTGAATAACTGGCTTAAGCCGCAGGGCTCGTAAAGGGACGGCATGAGGAACATGTCGCTGCCCGCATAGATGCGCTGGGCGAGGACAGAGTCATAGCAGATATTGGCGGATACCCTGCGCGGATATTGGGACTGAGCCCACCTGAAAAGGTCTTCATAACGCCGGTCCCCGGTCCCAAGAACGACCAGTTGGATATCCATTTCCATGAGTTCCGGCATCATGTAGGCGATCAAATCGAATCCCTTCTGGTCGATAAGACGCGAGATGATGCCGATGACGGGCGTATCGGCCTTTACCTCCAGGCCGAGATCTTCCTGGAGCCTTCGCTTGTTCTCATATTTTCCCTCGAGATGATTGACGGAATAAGTCCTGTAAAGCCGTCCATCGGTCTCCGGGTTGTTCCGCTCATAATCGATGCCGTTGACAATGCCATAAAGGTCGGAAGCCCGTTTCCTTATCAGTCCCTGGAGGTTTTCACCGAAGAAGTCATACTTGATCTCCTCCGCATAGGTTTTGCTCACGGTGGTCAGAACGGTGGAATAGGCCAGTCCGGCCTTCATGAAGTTGATGTGATCGTAGAATTCAACCCCATCCGGATGGAAGTACTTCCAGTCCAGGCCGATCACCTCATTCATCATCTGTTTTGGGAAAACGCCCTGGTATTTCAGGTTATGGATAGTGAAGACCGTGTGTATTTTTTTATAGAAACCGTTTTCCCGGTAATCTCTGTAATGGGCGTCAAGCAAAACGCTTACCAGACCCGTCTGCCAGTCGTTGAGATGGATGATGTCGGGCTTGAAACCGATTAGCGGGAGCACTTCCAGAATGGCCTTGGAGAAAAAGGCAAAGCGCTCCCCGTCATCCCCCATGCCGTAATACCAATCCCGGAAAAAATAGTACTCATTATCAAGAAAATAGAAGGTCACTCCCTCATGCTCCAGGGAAAACACGCCGCAATACTGCTTCCGCCAGGTCAGATCCACCGTGGTATGCCCCAGGAATGTCATGCGCTCCACATATTCTTGCGGGATCTGCCTGTACTTGGGCAGGACAACCCGCACATCAGCGCCCAGCTTCTTAAGCGCTTTGGGCAGGGAACCAGCCACATCGGCCAAACCGCCCGTTTTGGCAAATGGCGCGACCTCCGATGAAGCAAACCAAATCTTGATACCTTTCACGCTGTTACCTCCTTACGACAGATGCGCATAATAAGATTATCCCACATTTTTCTAACGAAAAACAAACCTCTTCCGGAAATACTATGAACAGCACGTCCAAAGTATCGCTATTTCCAGGTTCCAATATGGTGACAAATTACGCACAAGGGAGGATATTTCGGGATGGACAAAAAGAGAACAATCACCAATACGGCGGCTACCGAAGCCATTAAGGACATCGAAAAAGTCGATTCGGCCGCAAAAGTACCATATGTCTCCGACGAAAACGTTGAAGCGGCGCGAAACTGGGTAAACGAGCATGAATTATGAAAAAAGCGGGCTATCACAGCCCGCAGTTATCCCCGTCAATTTACGAAGGTGTAGTTCAGCCCGGAATTGTTGTCCCAGTTATCGGCCGAATCCTTGAAGGCGAAGTTGACATTCTTGCCGCGCACGATGGGTATGGTCGCTGTAAAGGCACCTGTGGCATCCTTTGTCATAACGACCTCGGATACATCTTCCCATCTCTGGTTGCTGCCAAAACCATAGACACCGATGACCTTATCGGCACCGGACCTGGCAAGCAGTCCTGAATAGCAGATTCTGGCCTCGCTTTCGGAGAGCTTGTCAAAAGACACACCCGCATGGGAATAGGTTTGAGTGCCATACTGGGTAGCTGAAGCCATATCGGAACCAAACTCGGTATCCGAAGCTTTGCCTTTTGCGGAGAGTTCATCCCCAAATTCGGCATAGGCATTCCTGCCGGAAGCCGTTTTCCTGGCGTTTCCGCGTGCGTCGACGGCAAAGCGATCTTTTCTGGGATCAGAAGCAAGAGAAGTTCGGGTTGTATCATTCGAAACCTCATCGGCAGCCACTTCGGCATCCTTCTGTTCGGCGAAGTCGGAAGCTATCTCCACATCCCTTTTGTTTTTTTTGGCATTACCGATCTGCTTGCCGGTTGCTTTCCTGGTTAAAAAGGAATCCCTTGAAAATTCATCAAAAATGCTCATTCCCTCTTTGCCTCCTTTCAAAACTATTATTTGAGCCGACACAATGATTTATTTTAGGAATTTTTGCGGCATTTTTGATGAATATGGAATGGTGATTTTTGCCGAACAAGGGCTTCCTTTTACCGTGTTTTTACAAAGGCTTCCAGAAGCTTTACGGCATTCTCCGCATCCTTCAGGTCAATCATTTCGGCGGGGCTGTGGATGAACCGTGCCGGGATTGAAACGGCTCCTGTAGGAATACCGCCTGCCGTGATGTGGATGCTTCCCGCATCGGTTCCGCCCCTCTCCAGAACCTCCAGTTGGAAGGGGATGCCGTTTTCTTTTGCACAATCTACCAGTCTCTCCCTGATTCTGGGATGGGCAATGACGCTGCTGTCCTTGACCTTGACGGCAGGCCCCTCTCCCAGCACGACAGGCCTGTGAGGACAGCTTGGCGTGTCGCCGGTCCTTGTGACATCAATGGCAAGCGCCAGGTCAGGCATAATACCAAAAGCGGCTGTGCGCGCTCCTCTCAAACCCACTTCCTCCTGCGCTGTAAACACATAATATATCTCGTTGTCGGTCTCCGGATGTTTCATGGCCAGCTCCGCCAGGACCGCGCATCCCACCCGGTCATCCAATGCCTTGGAGATAACCCGACCGTTCTGCTCAACAGGTTCGCCTGCAAAGACCGCCATGTCACCGATTTCCACCATTTCCCCGGCCTGCTCCCTGGACCTGGCGCCAATGTCGATATACATCTTATCGGGTTTAGCATCCTTCATGTTTTCAAGGCTCTCCTCGTACCAGACCACACCGGTTGTGCCATTCCCAAAGACCACCCGCTTCCCCAGGGCAAGCAAGGGCGATACGCCGCCCACGGTTCCGAACCGCAGGAAGCCTTTCTCGTCGATGTGGCTGACGATGAGGCCAATCTCATCCATGTGGGCAGCCAGCATGATCTTCCTGCCGGTGCCCCGCTTAACCGCAATCAGGTTTCCCATGGCGTCGGTGTAAATCTCGTCCACCCTGTTTTTTATCATGTGAGTAATAACCTCGGCAACCCGCTGTTCACAGCCCGAGGGGCCAAAGGCATTCACCAGTTTCTTTATCGTATCAAACATTGTTTGTCCCTCCTGATTGGTTTAGATAGGTCTCACTGAGCCAATCGGTCAGCCTGGAAAGGGTATTTTCCGCCAGTTTCATGGCATGGAAGAAATCCCTTTTGTCCATGACCGATACGGGTGTATGGATGTACCTGCAGGGTACCGCTATGGTACATACCCTGACACCCGTGCCGCTGACCTGGATCCGGCCGGCATCGGTTCCACCCGAGATGGTCCGTTTCACTTGCCAGGGAATCCCCAGTTCCTCCGCTGTTTGAACTATAAATTTGAACAGGCTCCTGTCCGAGATCACGGATCGGTCCATAACCGTAAGGGCCGGTCCATCCCCAAGCCGTGTGCTCATCATATGTTCGCTAGTCCCGGTCAGATCATAGCAGGTGGTGCCTTCCAGCACGATGGCCGTATCGGGTGATACCGCAAAGGAAGCCGCCTTTGCACCTTTCAGGCCTATCTCTTCCTGGACTGTGAAACAGCCGTAAAGGTCAAAGGGATACCGGTTTTTGAGAAGTTCCATGAGCAGGGTACAACCCACCCTGTCATCCAAAGCCTTGGCCATAAGCTTATGTTCCCCGAACTCCACCGGATCATAGGCAAAGGCCGCCGTATCGCCCACCGACACGCTTTGCTCGGCCTGGTCCCTGTCCTTTGCGCCTATATCAATGGTCAGCCCACTCTTTTTTACCGGGCTCTTCCTTTCATTGGCATCCTGCAAATGGACGGGTTTATAGCCGATGACTCCCGGAACCCGGTCCTTGCCTATCCGGACCCTCTTGCCCACCAGGGCGCGGGTTTCTATACCGCCCACCGCCTTGAACTTCAAAAGACCGTTCTCATTGATCCCCGTGATGAGGAGTCCAACTTCGTCCATATGGGCAGCCAGCATGACCTTCCTGTTAAGGCCGGTTCCCTTTTTAAAGGCAATTAAGTTGCCCATATTGTCCACATGCCAGGAATCCACCCGATCCTTGATTTTGTCGATGATGAAATCCCTCACCGGTTTTTCATCCCCTGACACACCGTCTGCCATGGTCAGTTCCTTAAGTGTGCCGATGAGGTATTCAGGGTATTTCCCCGATACCGTATCCTTGTTTATGCCTTGCTCAATCATTGGGAATCGCCCTCCTGTAACAGTTCATCCCTGAAAGCGATATAGCGGGCTGCTAGGCGGGCCGTTGCCCTGATATCGTCCAGGCTCACCATTTCCACCGTCGTATGCATGTATTTGGCCGGTATGGACAGCAGCAGTGTAGGAATTCCTTCCAATGCCGAGGCGTACACCGCGGCTTCGGTTCCCGTATCCTTTTCCTCCGCATCGATCTGGTACGGTATCCGCTCCCTTTTTGCAAGCTTGATACATGCCCGGGTATGCTCCCGGCTCAGGATGGGACCCACCGCGATGGCAACGCCTTTTCCCAGCGGGAAACTTTCATCGCTGGGGGCATCGGGCATATCCCCGTGGCAGACATCGATGGCGATGGCCAGGTCCGGTCTGATATGCCATGAAGCCATGAAAGCACCCACCAGGCCCGACTCCTCCTGCACGGTGGCAGCCACATAGACATTGTCGGCATGCCGGATCCGCTTCAGTTCCTTCAGGATTTCCACCAGGGCAGCCACGCTGCTCCTGTTGTCCATGCTCCTTCCGGCCATCCTGTTGTTTTTCAGTTCAAGAACCGGGAACCTAAAGGACACCACGTCTCCCACCGAGACCAGCTCTCTGGCTTGTTCGGCGCCGTATCCGATATCGATAAGCATATCCTCCATTTTTACCGGTTTGTCGGCATCTTCCGGGGAAATCAGGTGGGGCGGTTTTGTCCCGATCACACCGTGGAGATCCCTCCTGCCATGGACCGTCACCTCCTGTGCGCCAAGGATCTTCGGGTCCACCCCGCCCATGCTGGTGAACCGGAGGAACCCGTTCTCATCAACGCCTGTAACGATTAGACCAATCTGGTCATAATGGGCGGTGACGAGCACATTGCGCGGATTTTCTCCCTGTCCCTTTTTCAGCCCGATCACGTTAAAAAATGCGTCAATCTTCACCACATCGCAATAGGGCGAAAGGATGTCGGATATGGCTTGCGCCGCCACATCCTCCCTGCCGGTTACGGCATTTATACTGCAAAGCTTTTTCAACAGCTCGCGGCATTCCATGCAATACACCTCAATTCCACTTTGTTGTCCGGCTTATGGCTTATTCCTTCCAAAACCATGGTGTTCCCACATATTATCCGCATATGATGCGGGCCTTATCAGCAATGATATCATAACATAAAGCCGGTAACGGTTGCCATCCTGTTTCCCTGCGCATAGCCTGCCGTCAGTTCGGGAAGCATGAACATTGGGGGGGATGAATGCCTTGAAAAAATACTTGCTGGCCGCCTGGCTCATGGCAATCGTGGCCATGCTCTCGTGCCTTCCATCCGTGGTACGTTTCGTCGTCGGAACAAATATTGGCCCTGAAAAGCCGCCGGGATTCCAAGCAGCTTCAGGTGCTGACTCCATGCGTTATCATGACATGATCATTACACTTCTTCTGCCCTATATCAGGGAATGCGCCCGGCATGTTTATGCGGGCGACGTCACAATCGCCCCGGACCGCGTGAATATCATCCATATCGAAAGAAAAGGCGATTTCAGAACCTATGATTTTCTTATCAGGCTTGAGGTAAAGCCCATTGGGAATGCGGACCGGAGTATGGGGAGCGATCACATTATTCTAAAGCTATCCCATGATCATGAGATTGAACTGATGGATTATCGGCATATTAGGGATTATTAGACTGTCCCCGGTATGCATCAGGCAAGGGACATGTTTCATGCTTTTTCCTCTTTTCTGAGGAGCATGGTTGAAGAAAAAAATGGGCATCTATATTTAGTAAGTCAAGTTTTTGCTGCATCGGAGAAAATACCATAGCTTTCAAGGCAGTTGTATGTACCCAGTGCGGCGCAGATCTGCAGCTTGATGATCAGCGTGAGTTTGGCTATTGTACATACCATACTGTGGCGCCACCAAAAAACTTCGTGAAACGGTTCATGTCAAGCTGGAAGTCGATAATTCCAACATGGCGGCAAACTGTTTGCGCCTGGCCAACCGGGCCTACTCCATCCATAATTACCGTGAAGCGTATGATTACACAGGAAACCAAATCCAAACCAAAGCCAAGGAACTTGCGGAATGTTTACGCGCCATCCAGGAGAATAGGCAGGAGCTTAACAGGAGCAAGGCCATAATGAAGGAATAAGGGATTTGCAAAAACGGGCCCAGCTATGTTGGGCCCGTTTTATAATTTAGCTAACAACTTGGATTTTCATGACGCAAAGCCAGACAACCGTTTCCTAACTTTTTGTCAGACAACCTGGCTGCAGCGCTCGCAAAGGGTGGGATGCTCATGGTTGTGTCCCACGGTTTCGGAATAAATCCAGCAGCGCTCGCACTTCTGTCCGTCAGCCGGCTTGACGATTGCTTCCAGCTCGTTCTTGTCCGAAAGATCCAGCTCCACCTGGGAGGTGATGAAGACGGTGGGCAGAAGCTCCTTCACGCTGTCAAGGAAATCGTAAAGTGGCTTGCCTGCCTTCAGGACCACCTTGGCCTGCAGAGACTGACCGATGAGCTTTTCATTTCTGGCGTTTTCAAGCGCCTTCAGGACGGTCTCACGGACATCCAGGATCCTGTCCCACTTCTCTTCAAGCGCCTCATCGGCATACTGGGGATTGACTTCCGGCCAGTCATTGAGCATGACGCTTTCCGTGTTGTCCTTTTCGGTATGGGGCAAATGCTGCCATATCTCTTCGCTGGTGAACGCCAGCACGGGAGCCAGAAGCCTTGTCAGCGTGTGCAGGATAATGTACATGGCCGTCTGTCCCGAACGGCGTTCCTTGCTGTCCGCCTTTGAAGCATACATCCTGTCCTTGGTCACGTCCAGGTAGAAACTGGACATGTCCACCGTGCAGAAGTTGTGGATGGCATAAAGCATCACGTGGAAATCGTAATCGGCATAGGCATTCTCAATCTTTTCCACCAGCTTGTTCAGCTTCATCAGCGCCCAGCGGTCCAATTCCTCCATCTCGGCATAGGGCACGCTGTGCTCATTGGGGTTGAAATCATAGAGGTTGCCCAGCAGGAACCTGGCCGTATTCCTGATCTTTCTATAGTTTTCCGATAACTGCTTGAAGCCTTCCTGAGAAATGCGGATATCGGTCTTGTAATCGCTGGAAGATACCCAAAGCCTCAGGATATCGGCACCATACTGGTTGCATACATCCATGGGATCGATGACATTGCCCAGGGATTTGCTCATCTTTTTACCCTGCCCGTCCACCACGTAGCCGTGGGTGAGCACTTGCTTGTAGGGTGCGCGGCCTTTTATCGCCACCGCCGTCAGAAGCGAGGACTGGAACCAACCCCTGTGCTGGTCGCTGCCTTCAAGATACATGTCCACGGGCCAGCCAAGATCCGGGTTGGGCTCGGCAACAGCCGCATGGGATGAGCCGGAATCGAACCAGACATCCATGATGTCCGTTTCCTTCCTGAAGCTGCGGCCTCCGCACGAGCAGGTATAACCCTCGGGCAGGATCTCGGAAGCCTCATGGGTGAACCAGGCATTGGAGCCTTCCCTGGCAAAAAGATCCTGGACGGCTTTTATGGTCACGTCGTCGATGATCTCCTTGCCGCAGTCATTGCAATAGAAGATTGGGATGGGAACGCCCCAGACACGCTGGCGGGAAATACACCAGTCACCCCTCTCTTCCACCATCTTGGAAATGCGCTCCTCACCCCATGCAGGAATCCAGCGGACTTCCTTGATGGCCTTCAGAGCCGCATCCCTGAACTTGTCGATGGAGATGAACCACTGCTCGGTGGCCCTGAAAATAATGGGATCCTTGCAGCGCCAGCAATGCGGATACTGGTGGTTGATGAGTTCTTCCGCCAGCAACAGATTCTTTTCCTTGAGAAGTTCCAGGATGGCCTTGTTGGATTTCTTGTAGAACATGCCGGCAAAAGGACCCGCTTCCTTGGTGAGGTGGCCCTTGTCATCCACGGGCACGATGGTCACTATTTCAGGATAGTTCTTGCAGACGTCGAAGTCTTCCGCGCCATGCCCTGGAGCCGTGTGAACGCATCCGGTACCGGCATCCAGCGTAACATGGTCCCCTACGATGACCAGCGAATCTCTGTCCAAAAAAGGATGCCTGCAAACGGTATATTCCAGTTCGGAACCCTTGATTTCGCCCAAGATCTTATAGTTGCCGATACCGGCAACCTTGGCCACATTATCAACCAGATCCCTTGCAACGATATAACGCTCGCCGTTGTCGGCTTCCATAACGGCATAGATGAATTCAGGATTTAAGCATATGGCCATATTGCCGGGCAATGTCCACGTGGTGGTGGTCCAGATGACCACGTACAGGTTTTCAAGGGTATCCACGATGCCCTTGAGCTTGCCTTTGTCATCAGTCATGGGGAACTTGACATAGATGGAATTGGTGGTTTCCTCCGCATACTCTATCTCCGCTTCGGCCAGGGCAGTTTCACAGGACGGGCACCAGTATACGGGACGCAGGCCTTTGTAGATACATCCCTGCTTGGCCATCTCCCCAAAGACGCCTATTTGCCTTGCTTCAAACTCTGGCTGGAAACTGATATAGGGATTGTCCCAATCCGCGATGACGCCCAGCCGTTTAAAGGCATCCCTCTGGATGTTCAGATATTTCCAGGCGATCTCCTCACAGGCCTTTCTGAATACCACGGGGCCTACTTCATGGCGGTTCAGGCCCTTTTCCTTGATGGCCTTCTGTTCGGTGGGAAGGCCATGGGTATCCCACCCGGGGATATAGGGCGTATAATAGCCCTTCATGTCGTAATAGCGCATAATGATATCCTTCAGGACCTTGTTCAGCGCGGTGCCCATATGGATGCCGCCGTTGGCGTATGGAGGCCCGTCATGCAACACAAACTTCTTGCCCGAATTCCGGTTTCGTTCAAGCCTTTTATGGTAAATATCCTTCTTCTGCCATTCCTCCAGAATCCGGGGTTCCTTTTCCGGAAGCCCACCCCGCATGGGGAAATCGGTCTTTGGCAGATTCAGTGTCTTGCCATAATCAACTGCCATTTGAATACCTCCATGTCTCGTTCATTCGCATATATCTCCAGGACATACGTCCGGTTACTGATCTTTTCCCAACCAAAAAAGCCCTTCGTCCCATGGGACGAAAGGCTCTGCTTTCCGCGGTACCACCCAAATTGCCCTATAACCTAAGGATTATAAGGCCACTTGTTTGAGGGTAACGGTCTCATACCGGCTCACCTTAGTCGGCTCGCTGAACCTTTCAGGCTGCAGCTCACGGTGGATTTTCGGACTCCTTATCCTGCGGGCTTTCACCTGCCCCCGCTCTCTGTAAGGCTTCAGGAACCCTACTCGTACCGATCATCGCTTTTAACAGTCTTTATTGATTATATGTCATGTCCGCTGATGTGTCAACACCGGGACACCGTTGAACCCGGCGTCCCGGATGGATCTGGTCTGGGTGAACATCGCCCGACGGCCGACGGAGATCCTTTTCCAGGCCCCGGCGGTTCCTTTCTCAGTTCCAGTATCGGCTTATGCCGCCAGACTTATACCCGATCACGCAGATCCATAAGCTTTTTCTTGAGATCCTCCTCCATGTTCCTGAGCTCGATCTCAGCCTGCTGCCTCTTGGCGCGGCCTTCCTGCTGGATCCTGAGGACTTCCTCCAGGGTATTCATCAGATCCTCATTGACTTTCTTCAGGGTTTCAATTTCCACAATGCCGCGCTCATTCTCCCTGGCAATTTCAATGGAGCTGGTCTTGAGCATCTCGGAATTCTTGGCCAGAAGTTCATTGGTGGTCCTGGTCACATCCTTCTGGAGCTGCAGCGCATTCTGCTGGCGCAACATGGTGATGGCGATGACGATCTGGTTCTTCCAGAGAGGTATGGTGTTCATGATGGAGCTCTGGATCTTCTCAACCAAGGTCTGATCGTTGTTTTGGATCAGCCTGATTTGCGGAGCGGTCTGAATGGCAATCATCCTCGTCAGCTTCAGGTCATGGATCTTTTTCTCAAACCGTGAGATGAGCTCCGTCATGTCCTTAACCTTCTGGGCATCCACAGCGTCGCCGGTCCTGGCGGCTTTTTCCTTAAGCTCGGGAAGGACCTTTTCGTTGAGCTCCTTCAGCTTCAGTGAACCGGCCATGATGTACATATCCAGCTGCTTCAGGTACTCCAGATTCTTGGCATACATGGTATCCAGCGTGGTAATATCACGAATCAGCTGGAGCTTGGCGCGTTCCAGCTGGTCGATGATCTTCTCAATCTGGACGCTCAGTTTCTCATAACGGGATATGAATTTTCCGGTCTCCCGCTTGATGTTCCCGAACAGCTTGTCGAAGAATCCCTGCTTGTTGGGATCCAGGCTGTCCACGTCCACTTCCTTCACTTTGTTCATCAAATCGGTCAGGATAGCCCCCACCTCTCCGCTGTCCTTGGCCCGGATCTGGTCAAGGATGGCATCGGAGAATTTGGTTAACTCGCTTTGGGCAATGGCGCCATATTGGAGCACTGCCTGTGAATCGCCCACATTGATCTGCTTGGAAAGCTCAATAACTTTTTGCTGCTCCTCAGGGGTCATTTCATTCCATTTGTTGACATCATAGTTGTCCACTGCAACAACCGGCTGCTCCGGGGAGGTTTGAACCTGTGCATCCATAGCCAACCCAACCTTTCCTGTTAAGAATTTGGAATATGAATAAAATAAGCGTCCCGGCTGATGTTATGGCAAACCATTCTTCAGCCGGCTTACCTCTTCTCGCCAGTCCGCCGGTACGGGTCCAATGCAAAAAGTCCCGCCTGAGACGGGTTGTTATATCCATTTTGTCAAATATTTCAAAATGAACAATCCTTACTGCCGCCCGGTGGAAACCGAAGACGCATTCTTGTCCTTTCCGGAATCCCCGCCCGTGTTCATGTTGTTGGATATCGTCTCAAAGACCTTTATTTCCGTATCCAGGTCCATGACATCGTTGGCCAGCATCTTTTCCTTCTGCTGGAGGAAAGTGGCGCGGATGCTCTTGAAGGATTTTTCGGTCTTATCCAGGATGCTGACGGCATCCGCCGGCATAGGCCTGGTTGTGGCCAGTTCAACATATTTCAGCACAATCTTGTGAGTGGGCTCCAGGTAATAGGTGATAAACTGCTTGACGATACGGAGATCGTTGGGATCCTTTCTGAGCAGCTCAAACATGGACTCGGCTATCTTGCACAAATCCTCGATCTCTTTCTTTACCTCCACCTGCTGGAGCCGGTAGGAGGCCTGTCTCATGGCCGCGGTCAATTTTCTTCCGGCCTTGATGGTACTGTCGATTTCCTGCCGGGTGATGCTATCGACATTTATCTTGTCTTCCCTGTTCTTTCCGGAGCCGATGAGAGCGGCAACAAGCCATGCAAGCACGCCGACAATCAACGCCGGGAGAAATCCTGCCGCCAACCAGAAATTCAGGATCGCAAAACATGCAACCCCTATGATGATTGATAACAATCTGCCTGCCCATGAACCTCTCAAATCAATTCACCACCAAAATATAAGAACCCCGCCCCTCCTGGGAATCACAGATTCCCTGTGGGGTCCCAGGGAACCTTATTGCTTCATCACATATCGGGTTTCTGTCCGACAAACAAGGCATCATCCATCATTCCGGATGCCCTGCAAGTCCATTCTACACAGAGCCGCCTGTCATTGTAAAGGGCATTCAGGCAACGGCCATTTCGGCCCTTCCTGTCACCGGATCAACTTTCCGCGTATCCACCACGATCCTACTTCTCTTATATTCAATATTACCCTTCTTTATCACAGGGCAAAACGCTTCCAGGCCAATCACCCTTTTTCTAAACTGGTTCCTCCCCACCGCGTCAATCCATGCCCGGTCTGCAAATTCCCGCGGGTCCAATACAACGACGCCGTCCTTTCCTCCTTCGGCCGTAAGAAGCGTTTCCGGAATGGCCGTGGTTTTAAGGGAGCAAACATAGTCCAGACAAAGGAGGCTTTCCAGGATCCGCGGATCCGCTCCGGCATCCAGGGCAAAATCACGGATGAGTTCATAAAGCCTGGTGGCCGCAAAAGGCATGAACAACATATTTCTCTTCTTCAGCCAACCGCTGAGGTCGTGGTAGAAATCATAGGGCGATGGGAAAAAGGTCTCCGCATACGCCAGCGTCAGGCTGAGCCTTCCCGAGTTGTAGAATCGGTCCAGGACCTCCTCAATTCCCTTGAGTGTCAGGATATCCTTTGCTGTCATATACCGGTTGGACAAGACCTCATAGGGCGGATAACTCCTGTACCGGTATTGGTGTTTGTCGGCCTCGCGCCTGATCCTTGTGCCATGGAGCAGCTTTAAAAAACCCAGCTGGAGGTGATGCGCACGTACCCCATAAACCGCATTGAAGGATTTTTTAAAGGAATCCATGTTCTCATAAGGCAACCCGGCAATCAAGTCGGTATGGACATGGATGTTGCCCCACGCCATGATCCTTCTGAGGTTTTCAAGAGCCAAATCCACATCCATGGTCCTGGATACGGCCTCAAGCGTCTCCGGATTGATGGACTGGATCCCCGCTTCAATCTGCACCAGGCCGGGAGGCATGGTTGCCAAAGCCTCCATCTGCCGGTCGCTCAGCCGATCCGGATTTATCTCAAAGTGGAAGGTGATGGTTTCCGGTGAAAACCTTTTGATATATTCCCATATATCCAGCGCATGCCGTTGCACATTGAAGGAGCGATCGATAAACTTGATCACCCTTGCGCCGGCGTTCACCAAAGCATCAATGCCTTTAAAGACCTCTTCCAGCGGAAAGCAGCGCAACCCCCTGTCTATGGAGGAAAGGCAATAGGAGCAGTTATAAGGGCAACCCCTTGAGGATTCGATATACGCTATCCTGTCCCTCACCCGTTCCAGGTATTCGGGAATAAAGGGAGAAACAAAACCCGCCGCTTCTACGCCTGCATCGGGTTGGAAAGCCGCTCCGGCGATTTCCCGTCCTTCCAGTTGAAGGAGCAACCGCGGCAACTGGCTTTCACCCTCACCACGGATGACATAGTCGGCACCGTAGGCTTTGAAATCTTCCACCGCCCCGTCATAGCAGACTTCCGGACCTCCTACCACCACCACTGTTTCCGGCCTCACCTTTTTCAGGTCGGCGATCAGGTTCTGGACCAGGATGCGGTTCCAAATATAGCAGGAGAAACAGGCCACATCAGGCTCTTCATCCAGGATCGCCGACCAAATCTTCTGGACCGAATCGTTGATGGAGTACTGGAGAACCGTGATATCCGTCCCGCTTTTCCTACAAGCGGCTTTCAGATACCAGGCCGCCAGGCATTCATGCTCATATTTGGCGTTTATGGCAACAAGTATTGTCTTCATCCTTACCACACTTCAGCAGCGCCTGATAAAGTCCATGAACAGCAATTACCCGGTTTGCCCTCCACCAGGTGAAGAAGCACACCGGGTTCATGCCTATATACTTTGCGGCATACTGCCCACTATCTATTATTCTATACTTAAAATTTTAAAGGAGAGATATAAGAAAGATTAGAATTTCATTAAACGCCGGTCCTATACTCAAAAAGGTCAAAATCGGCGAAGTTGCCGCTTTCTCTGCCATTTCCGGAGGCATAAAGGCCTATGGTGGTTCCCACAAAGCCGCCAGCCACATCGGTGCTCAGGATCCTTCCGTCGACCTTTTCGGCCAGCGTCTTCCTCCCTTTTCCGTCATTATAATAGAAATTGTAGTCCTGCTCCTGCGCTGTGATTATCATCTCCAGGCGTCCCGAGCTGCAAGGGACTGCCTGGATAACCGTTTCGATGCCATCCTTGCATTGGACGAGGCGGAGAACGTTTCGGCCGTCTTCAAGGCCATACTCCATCCGATAATGGTAGCGGTTGCTCTGAAGCAGGACCATTCCAGCCGATTCACCCTGGCCGGGGGTATATTCCATAACGGTCCTTGCCGTAAAACTCATGTGCTGCTGGCGCCTGCACACCAGGCTCGGCTGTTTCAATTCGGTCAGCCTGGGCGCCCTGACCCTGAGACGCAAATAACCAGGCCGCTCTGTCAGGCTGTAAAAATCTTCTCTTGGCGTACGCAGGAACATCCAACAAGGGTCCAGCTTATCCTTGTCGAAATGATCCACGGATGCCGGCGGTTCAATCTCCCAGGAGGGCAGATTGGGACGCGGATAGGAGAACTCGACCTTGCCGGTTCCCGGGCTTACCACGGGCCACCCGTCTTCCCAGATGACAGGGACAAGGAAGGTTTCCCGGCCCAGATTCCGGTAGTAGCCGCCGTATGGTCTGGAGGCCAAAAGCACCATCCACCATTCCCCGTTTTGGGTTTCCACCAGATCGCCATGGCCAACATTGACAATAGGATACTTCCTGCCCAGGTGACGATGGGTCAGGATCGGATTCGATGGGCATCCTTCATAAGGTCCTGTGATATTTCGGCTTCGGGCAATGGTGACCGAATGGTGAAAATCGGTTCCGCCCTCGGCTATCATCAGGTAATAGTAGCCGTCCTTTTTGTAGATATGCGGGCCTTCCGGCCATATGGCATGCTTCAGCGCTCCACGCCAGAGCCCGTAACGCTCGCCCTTCAGCGTCATGGTTTCAAGATCCAGTTCCCTCATCCAGATCTCATTATCACCGTTATATGCCGGGCCTTCAGGCACCTCCCAGGTGCCCACCAGGTAGCACCGGCCATCATCGTCAAAAAACAGGGAAGGATCAATTCCCGGCGCATCGGTCAGCCAGTATGGATCGGACCATGGTCCCTCCGGCTTGTCCGCGGTGACAATGAAATTACCGCCCCTGGTCACATTGGTGGTGACAACATAGAATTTGCCGTCATGGTAGCGTATGGTTGGGGCATAAATGCCCTGGGAATGTTCCACACCATCCAGCTCCAACTGGGACGGCCTGTCCAGAACATGGCCTATCTGCTCCCAGTGAACCAGGTCCCGGCTGTGAAATATGGGAACTCCCGGAAAATAGGCAAAGCTGGATGTCACCAGATAATAGTCCTCCCCAGCGCGGCATATGGATGGATCGGGATAGAATCCCGGCAATATGGGATTCTCAAAGCTCAGGAAATCAGGCTTCAGCATCAAATCACCTCTCCAGGGACGGTATGCACCGCCTTATTTGTTCATGGCTTTGCGTCGCTCCATCAGGGCATGGATCTTCTCGGTGGGATCCAGCAGGGAACTGATGGAGCAATCATGATTGAGCGTGTTGATCAAAAGCGCAAGGAACTTGGACATGTCAACTTCCACATACCAGGGCGCTTTCTTCAATTCTTCACGCCTGTATGTCAGGTTGGTGGAAAAGACCCTGTTGAGCATGCCCCGCTCATACAATTCCTGGAACTTGTCCACCCCTTCGGTGAACAGGGCAAATGTGACACCCACGTAAATCCTGGCAGCCTTCCGCTTCTTAAGCTCTGTGACAATATCAATGATGGAATCTCCGGAAGAGAGGATATCATCAATGATCAGAACGCTTTTTCCTTCCACCGAATCACCAAGGAATTCATGGGCGATGATGGGATTCTTCCCGTTCACCAGCCTGGTCAAATCACGGCGTTTATAGAACATGCCCAAATCCAGGCCCAGTACGTTGGCGTAATAGATGTTTCTGGAAAGCCCGCCTTCATCCGGGCTGACCACCATCATGCTGGATCGGTCGATTTGAAGATCGGGTTCGCTGTTGACAAGCGCCTTGATGATCTGATAAGTCGGCAGGATATTCTCAAAGCCCTTGATGGGTATGGCATTCTGTACTCTCGGGTCATGAGCGTCGAAGGTGATGATATTTTCCACCCCCAGGCGTTCCAGTTCCTGAAGGGCTATGGCGCAGTCCAAGGACTCCCTGGAAACGCGCTTGTGTTGTCTTCCCGCATACAGCAGGGGCATGATGAGGTTTATTCTTCTGGCCTTACCGCCTATGGCGGATATGATCCTTTTAATATCCTGAAAATGGTCATCCGGGCTCATGCGGACTTCCTGTCCGAACATCTTGTAGGTACAGCTGTAATTGCCCACATCGGAAATGATGTAAATGTCATAGCCTCGCACCGATTCGTAAATAACACCCTTGCCGTCCCCCGTGCTGAACCGGGGACATGAAGCTGAAAGCAGATAGGATTCTTTCAGGTAATGCTGGTGTAAATCGTTTTCTTGTGAATACAGTTTTTTCCTTTGTGCCACCAGATGCTGGTCCACCAGTCTTGCAAGATCCTGGGTACCTTGCATGGGTATGATCCCGAGAGGTCCCACCGGAATATCGTGCTCTCCGCCGACAGAATAGGTTTTATGATTCATAGTATCCTCCATATGTCCCGCTTATGGGGATATTTTAATCAAGCCTGGCTGCATGCCCGGAATAGATCCGCCACTTCTCCTGTAAATTCTCCGGACAATCTCTTGCGATCACATTATAGACCACATATCGCATTCTGTAAAACATTATTCGCCAAATTCCGCATAAATGCTTCGATAATTCTCATACAATCCTGGTTTTCCATTTTCAGTATGCGCACACAATCTGTTCTGCTATAATATTGCCGTATGATTCATCAATCATTTGCAAAAAACACCAAGGAGGCAAACCGTCATGAGAATCACCAGTAAACCCTTTGGGAAAATCAACAATGAGGAAATCTTCCTGTTTTCTCTTGTCAATAGCAACGGTATGAGAGCTGAGATCATGAATTTCGGGGGGACCATTGTATCCCTTTTTACGCCGGACAGGAACGGAAACCTGCATGATGTCACACTGGGTTACGACAAGCTGGAGGATTATGCGCGCCCGAACCCGTTCTTCGGCGCCATCATCGGACGCCATGCCAACCGGCTGGAGGACGCATCCTTTACGCTCAACGGGGTTTTTTACCAGCTCAACAGGAACGAAGGCAACAACCAGCTTCACGGCGGGCTTGTAGGCTTTGACAAAAAGGTGTGGACTGCCGAAATCACTGGGGATTCCCGTCAGGAAAGCCTCCGGTTGAAATACCTGAGCCCGGACATGGAAGAAAACTATCCGGGTAATCTGGACGTAACCGTAACCTATACGCTGACCGATCAAAACGAACTGGTGATCGACTACCATGCGGTGTCCGACAAGGATACGGTGGTCAACCTGACCAACCATGCCTATTTCAATTTGTCGGGACATGATTCCGGTCCCATCTATGATCACCAGCTCATGATCAATGCCCGCAGGTTCACACCCATATCCGAGGCCTGCCTTCCCACCGGCGAGATCCGCGACGTGGCCGGGACCCCCTTCGACTTCACCAGGATGAAGCCCGTGGGACAGGGACTCATGGCATGCATGGACGATGAGCAGATGAAATTTGGTAGCGGCTATGATCACAATTTCGTCCTGGACGTGAGCGGAAAGGCTCCTGAGAAGGCCGCCGAAGTATACGATCCCAAGAGCGGCCGTGTCATGGAGGTTTATACCACCAAGCCCGGCATGCAGTTCTATACCGGGAATCACCTGAATGAGACAGGCAAGGGCGGCGCGGTTTACAGGAAACACAGCGGGTTATGCCTGGAAACCCAGTACTTCCCCAACGCCATGAAGCACACCCACTTCCCTTCGCCCATCCTCAGGGCGGGTGAGGTTTATCACCACATCACCATTTACAAGTTCGGGGCAAGGTAAAAACCTGCCCCTTTTCTTTTATTTCTTGCCCCCCAGTATGTCATTGCGAGGAGCAGCGCCGAAGCAATCTCGTAACTTCCATACTTTCCACTTTCATTTGTCATACATTATATGTGGAAGCCGATGTGCTTCCGCCGCGTCCGGTCCAGTTATGATGGAAAAAATTTCCTCTAGGCCTGTCGACGCGCTCAAAGGTATGGGCACCGAAGTAGTCCCGCTGAGCCTGCAAAAGGTTGGCCGGAAGCCTGGCGGTCCTATAGCCGTCATAGTATGCCAGCGCGCTGGACATGGCCGGTACCGGTATCCCATTCAAAACCGCCCGGGCCACCACGTTTCGCCAGCTTTCCTGTGCTTTTTCCAGCACATCTCTAAAGAAATCGTCCAGCATCAGGTTTTCAAGATCCGGGTTTTTATCGAAGGCTTCCTTGATTTTACCCAGAAAGATGGAACGGATGATGCAACCGCCCCGCCACATCAGCGCAATGCCGCCATAGTTCAGATGCCAGCCGTAGTTTTCAGCCGCGGTGCGCATCAGGGCATAGCCCTGGGCGTAGGATACGATCTTGGAAGCATAAAGGGCTTGCCTGATGGCCTCGCAGAAGGCTTTCTTATCCTCAGGTGCCGTTATGGCCGGGCCGTTAAACACCTTGGAGGCCTTTACCCGCTCCTCCTTCATGGCCGACAGGCTTCTGGCGAATACCGCCTCCCCTATCAGCGTGAGTGGCACCCCCTGGTCCAGGGCCGCCATCACAGTCCATTTTCCCGTACCTTTCTGGCCGGCGGCATCCAGGATTTTGTCCACCAGCGGCCGGCCATCCTCATCCTTAACACCCATGATATCCCGGGTGATTTCTATCAGATAACTGTTGAGCTCTCCCCGGTTCCATTCGTCAAACACCGCATGGATGGCATCGGCATCATAACCCAGGAGATCCTTCATAATCTGGTAGGCTTCGCAGATCAGTTGCATATCCCCATATTCGATGCCGTTATGGACCATCTTCACAAAATGGCCCGCGCCGCCTTCGCCTACCCAGTCGCAGCAGGGAGAACCGTCTTCAACTTTTGCCGCAATGGCCTGGAAAATGGGCTTAACGAGAGGCCATGCCTCAGGCGAGCCGCCGGGCATGATGCTGGGTCCCATCAGTGCCCCTTCTTCCCCGCCCGACACACCGGTGCCTATAAAGTAAATTCCCTTTTCTTCGAGGTATTTCGTCCGTCTCATGCTGTCGAGGTAATGGGAATTGCCGCCGTCTATCAGCACATCCCCCTTTGAAAGATAAGGGATTAGCTGCTCTATCAATTCATCGACCGGGTTTCCGGCCTTCACCATCATCATGATCTTCCTGGGGGTTTTCAGGCTTTCAACAAATTCCTTTATGCTGTAGGTTCCAAGGATCCTTTTACCTTTTCCCCTGCCTTCCACAAAGCGTTTTACCTTGTCGGTGCTCCGGTTGTATACCGATACGGTAAAACCCTTGCTCTCCATGTTCATCACCAGGTTCTCTCCCATAACCGCCAGGCCGATGAGACCAATATCACTCTTTTGCATGCTCTCCCTCCTCTTTTAACTGAGCCATGTCCTTGGTCATTTCATAAAGGACCGTCGCCTTCTTATAGATTTCCCTGTATAGGCTGTGATTCTCCGGATTGGGCTCAATGACCGTCTGGGCTTTCATGGCAGGCAAAGGTTTATCAATCCCGCCAATAGTCCCGACAGCGACCATGGCAAGAAAAGCCGCGCCCAGGGCCGAAGCCTCGGTCACTGTGGGTACCGCAATCCTCCTGCCAAACAGATCCGCCTGCATGGAAAGCCATACCCGTGATTGGGAATAACCTCCGCCGGCCCGGATCTCATGCGTCGGTGCAAGGAATTTCTCCAATATCTCATACACGGAAAATAACCTGAACAGGATGCCCTCCATGGCCGCACGGACGAGATGCTTTCTGGTATGGGCATAGGTCAGACCCCACATCACGCCGGTTGCCCGCGCATTCCAGTCCGGATTCCTTTCTCCCGCAAGATAGGGAAGGAAGATCAAACCCTGGCTTCCCGGCGGCACCTCCTCCGCATAGCTGTCAAAAAGCCTGTATATTCTGCCGCCAAAAGCCTCGGCCTCTTTTTCAAACTGGACCCGGAAATTATCCCTGAACCATTTCAACACAACGCCGCCATTATTGATGGCCCCGCCTGCCACCCACCGGTCATCGGTGAAGGAATAGCACCAGAGGGGTTGTCCTTCGGGTGTCACAGGCCTGGTCACCGTTGTTCGGAGGGCGCCGCTGGTGCCGACAGTGGAAGACATGGCCGTAGCATCAAAGACACCGCATCCCAGGTTGGCCATCACCCCGTCGCCGGAACCGATGGAAACAGTGATATCATCGGGAAGGCCCATGGCATACGCATACTCCCGCTTCATCCCCTTCAGGGCATGAAGGCAGGATACCACGGGACACAAGGTGTTCCTGTCAATGTCAAGTACCTCTTTCAGGATATCCTCGTCCCAATCCTGCGTGTGTATGTTATAAAAGCCCTGGGCTGATGCCAGCGTATAGTCCGTGATCGGCTCACCAAACCATTTGAAGAGGATGTAGTCCTTGATGGTCATCCACCGGCTGGTTGCTCCGACCAGTTCCGGTTGATGCTTTCTGAACCACAGGATCTTGCTGATGGGATAGAAAGGATGCTGCACCCGGCAGCCTGTTTTTTCGTAGAGTTTTTGCACCGGATAGGTATTGCCGATAAACTCGGCTTCTTCCATGGACCGGTTGTCCGCCCAGGTGATGAGACGCGTGAGAGGACGTCCCTCCCTGTTGACGGCCATCAGGCTGTGCATCAGGCAACTGAAGCCCAATCCTCTGATTTGGTTTTTCGGGATGCCTGAAAGGCTGATGCACCGGGAAACCGTAACGATCACCGCATGAAAGATCACTTCAGGATCCAATTCCATCCATCCCTGTTGGGGACAAAACAAGGGATACTCCTGCCGGCTCTCGGCCACTTCATAGCCTGAGGCGTCAAACAGAACCGCACGCGTTCCGGATGTGCCAATATCCACACCCATATAATATTCCTGCATGGCCGCCCTCCATCCCCTGATGGTCCATTCCGCTTACCATTTTATTGTATCGGGCGCCGCAGTTCAACCTGCATTGAAAACGCTTAATCGTGCTTTTCGCAGACCGTTATACCTTGGCTCCTTCCTGGTAGAGTTCGGCATACAGGCCGCCGGCCTTTAGCAGTTCCTCGTGGGTACCCATCTCCTCAATGCCTTTGGAGGTGAGCACAACAATTTTATCGGCCTTTCGGATGGTGGAAAGCCTGTGGGCGATGATCAATGTGGTCCTGCCCCTGGCCAGGGTATTCAGGGATTCCTGAACCAACCTTTCGCTTTCGTTATCCAGCGCCGAGGTGGCCTCATCCAGTATGAGGATGGGCGGGTTTTTCAAAAAGGCACGGGCGATGGAGATCCGCTGCTTTTGGCCTCCGGAGAGCTTGACGCCCCGTTCGCCCACATAGGTGTCGTACCCGTCTTTCAGTTCCATGATGAAGTCATGGGCATTGGCAAGCCTGGCTGCGGCGATCATCTCTTCCTCACTTGCGTCGGGTTTACCGTAAAGGATGTTCTCGCGGATGGTTCCGCCAAACAGATAAACATCCTGCTGCACCACGCCGATGTTTTTTCTGAGGGATTCCAGTTTTATCTTTCGGATATCTATTCCGTCCACCAGGATCCTTCCCTCATTTACTTCATAAAACCTTGGAATCAGGCTGCAGAACGTGGTTTTGCCGCCCCCCGAAGGTCCCACCAGCGCCACGGTCTGTCCGGGTTCTATCCTGAGGTTGATGTTCTTGAGCACCTCGGTTTTGTCGTTATAGCTGAAGGAGACGTTCTCAAAAACGATCTCTCCCCTGACCGACTGAAGATCCACCGCATCAGGACTGTCGACGATCTCCGGCTTCTTGTTGAGCATGCTCCAGAAACGGTCAAAGCCGGACATGCCCCGCTGGAAGGACTCTGTGAAATTTATGAGCCGCTCAATGGGGTTGAGGAAGACATTAATATAGAGGATAAAAGTCACCATTTCGGTGGCGCTGATGACCTGCCAGGTCACAAAAATACCCCCAGTCACCAGGACGCTGATATAGAGAATCCCCTGGAGAAACGAATTGCCGCTGAAAAAGCGTCCCATGATGGTATAGCTGTCTTCCTTGGTTTTCACGAACTGGGCGTTGTCCGCGTCAAACTTGCTGAGCTCCATGGCCTCGTTGGAGAAGGATTTGACCACGCGGATTCCCGCGAGACTGTCCTGGATCCTGGCGTTGATCTGAGCCACCTTTTCCCTGTTCTTTGCGAAGACAGCCCGCATCTTCAGGTTATAGTATGCCGTGAAAATGACAATGAATATGGTAAGCCCAAGAAGGATCAGTGTCACCCTCACATCGATGGTCATCATGACCACTACGGAGCCAATAATTTTCAGCAGCGAAATGAACACATCTTCCGGACCGTGGTGGGCCAGCTCGGAGATATCAAACAGGTCATTGGTAATGCGGGACATGAGCCTGCCGGTATTGCTTTCATCATAGAAGGAGAAGGACATCTTCTGCAAATGGCTGAACAGATCCCGCCGCATGTCGGCCTCCATCCTGGCTCCCATGATATGCCCCCAGGAGGTGATGTAGTACTGGCAGAAGTATCGGATGATATACAGGACGAGCAGCCCGGCCGCCGAGAGAAGAATAATCTCCAGCATGTTGTCAGGCCTTTTTCCGTACACCTCGTCCAGCAGGTACTGGATCAGCACGGGGAAAAAGACATCGATCCCCGACAGGACGGTGGCGCAGAACATATCCAGAAAGAACATACCTTTATACGGCTTGTAATAACGAATAAAAGCTTTCAGCTTATCCATTGCCATCAACCTCGAAGTGTGGTCCTATCATTTTAATGCATTCGTATGGATAATTCAACCTTCCTGAAAAGCACATGATTGCCGGATGATAACACCCAATGGTGATGTATCGTTGAGGAACCTTTGGCTGTCGGGAAAAAGAAAAACCCGCAAACCTATGGTTTACGGGCCTTTATATTTTGGTGTTACCACCGCCGTCATTTTGCGCCTACTCACCCGATGCTTGTAATCTAAAGTTGGGATCGGCACGGTGTCTCCTCCGTCAAGTTGCTATTCCTCAAAGGCATCAGCTATACCGATTCCGTTCTCATCCCACTCAGGATTCCCGCCGCCTGCAGTGTTCTCCTCATTTCTTGCCGTTTTGGAAGTGGCGCTTTGCGAAGCCTGGGATGATCCGGTCTTCGGTTCAGGAGTCGGTCCCACACCGAACGCCTCCTGCGAGTACATCACCCATTGTTGCACCTGCTCGTCCACCACGGCGGCAATTTCTTCTTCGCTTAACCCCGATTTGGAGAGTTCCTCAATGTATGTATCGATGATCGCCCTAAACTCATGCAGTGTCCAGACGGTGTTTTGTGCCATACTCTCCTGCCCTTTGGCAAGCATCTCTTCCTCATGGGCAATCAGATCGGCATATTCTTCCTGCACCTCCTTGATATTTGCCAGCAGCGTTTCCCATTGGGCCCGGGCGGACATAAGCTCCGCAACCTTTTCCTCCTGCTGGATTTCAGCAGCCCCATGGGCTTGTTTTGCAATGGTGAACCGATGGTACAATCTGTAATTACCAACAAGGCTCAAAACCAGTAAAAAAACGAGAATTCCGATTATGATACAAGTCCGTTTTTTCATGCCTGTTTCTCCTCTGCGTTAAACCCTGGTGTGCAAAATTTTTCCTACTCCCCCGGTGCATGAAATCTTAAATTGGGATTTGACTCTGTGCTTATGCCATCATCACCAATGTAATATTCCTCGAGGTCATCATGGATACCGTTTCCGTTTTTATCCCAATCGGGATACCCTCCGCCAGTGGTATTGCCTTTGTGAACATCCTCAGAATCTGTTTTTGCCTGAATACCGGCATTGTCCTGGGTTGTCCGGGTATTAGACCTATCCTCCGCCTGGGGGTGTGTACCAGCCTGAGGTTTCTTATACGCAACCATCTCCATCGCTGAAATCCTAATCTCTGCCAGAGCGTTTTCCCGCTGCAGGGCGGATAAAGTCTCATTGCCTTCCATAATTTTAAGCGTCAGGGTATCATACTCCTGACGGATACCCTCAAGTTCTGCTTTTGGCCCTGCGACGCTTTGATTTGATTCTGTCACCCGGAAATATAACCAGACATGAATGGCAAGGCTGATGCACAGCATCACTCCCAGAATAATCGGGATGATGCCCATGGGTCTGTTCATCTGTTCTGCTGACATGCGGACAATTGCCTCCTTCGAAGTTAAAGCGCCAATCGCGGGTTGAACCATTTATTCAAAGGCGTTAAACCTGCCATGCAATACTCGGAGAATCCGATTTATTACACTCAATCGGCGTTAAACAACCGTATTATATAATCGTTTATTGCAAAATTTCAATAAGCAATTTGCATTGTTCTTTAGCGGCTGAAAAACTGCTGTAAAAAGAATGCGTTCAGCCCTCCAGTTTCCGATAAGCCCACTCCGCGGTTCTCCCCAGAAAGGCAAAGCCTCCTGCCGATAAGGCCGCCAGGATAAGGATAACAAGACCATAGAGAAGAACCGGACTCATGTTCAGGCGGAGAAGTCCATAGCAAACGACTCCCAGAAACGCAATCAGCAGCCCACCGGCAAACATGCCCAAAACCACGTTGAAATTCTGCTTGATGGCTTCATTGGGATTGTTCCAATGGATCTTGGGTCGAGCCAGGTCGATGAGCATCCCCGCAAGGCAAACGGGGAAAAGCGCAGCAGCGCTGATCAAAACGCTTGCAAGCCATAGTCCGAAGTCCAGTTTCATAACAAAGGCCATGGCCAGCGAAGCGGTCAGGACACTGAGAAGGGATATGGAATAGCCGGCAAGAAGCTTTCCGGCGGCCTGGGTACGGGGTTTAACCGGAATGCTCTTAAGGATCCACAGGCATCTGCCTTCACGGGAATAGGTGCTTGAAACGGCCGCATTTAATGAGCCGAACAGCAGCAGGATGCCGGACAGGATCAGGACCAGCGCAGGAGAGGAACGGAATTGACGGATGAAAGCATAGATCACCTGCACATCCGGATCCTGGGCGAAACTTCCGCCAAAAAGCGGCATGCACAGGATCACCGGGCCGACGATGATACCGATGAGGGAGTTGAGCGCATAGACAGGCGTTCTCAGGATGCTTTTCCACTCGTTTCTGAAAAAGACCATGACGGGTGATGAGCCTTTGTATGTCAGTTTTCTGTTAATGGTCTTCTTTTCGGCCTCCAGCTGGGCTGTTGCCCCCTTCTGGTAAATCAGGGAGGCCAACAGCCAGACCGGTATGAAGCAAACGGCAGATACCATGATAAGCATCCCCAGATTTTTCAAGGCCTCCGCTCCCGTATGGGAAAGAGCCTTGGTGATCCAAACCGCGGGCGGGAAAATTCTTCCCGACCATTCGACCAACCCGTCGCTTTCCAGCAGGATCCGGGTGTACAGCTCCATCTTCGACAGATTTCCGGGTATCCTGGAAAGCAGCAGGTTCTGCCCGACAAACAGAACCAGGAACAGGATAATCGAGCCCGCGATGATGATGAAATCCCTTCTTTTGGAACGGCTGACCACATGCATCAGTGCCAGGGACAGCAGGGAGGACAGGACAAGGGGCACGATGGGCAGCAGGAGGACGCATACCAGGGCCATGATATAATAGAGAATCCCTTTCTGTTCCCCTGTGCCATAGATGATGACAGGCGGCAGCATGAAAAACAGGGCTATGGGATATTCCCCCAGCAGGACCAGTATGAATTTGGACAGGAATACGCTGCTCTGCTCAACGGGCAGGGATACCAGAAACTCGGTGTCCCTGGCCAGAAACAAGGCTCCCAGGATGTAGAAAATACCGAAGAAAAGAATAAGGAGTCCGGCAGCTGCAGCACCCATGGTAATAATGATTTGGGTTGGTTTGGCCGGTAACAGCGAAGCGGCTTCATGGAATCCAAGCATCATGTAGGTGTAGAAAAAAACAAACATTCCCAGGGACATAAGGAAGACTGCAGCTAACCCTATGGTCTTCCATATCTCCTTAGGGTTATGTCTGAAGTTGTACCTTGCCACGGAGAGCCCAAACCTGGCATTGATCTGCAATTTCAGAAGGCTCAGGAACTTATTCATGGATAACACTACCTCCCTCGGTCAGCTCCAGGAAGATGCTCTCCAGGGACTTGTCATCCGTTCGGCGAAGCTCATCCAGGGTACCGACAGCTACGATTTTTCCCTTGTTGATGATACCGATGCGGTGACAGAGCCTTTCGGCCACCTCCAGCACATGGGTGGAGAAAAACACGGTATATCCCTTCTGGCAATGCCGGTTCATCTCCTCCTTCAAAAGATGGGCGGATTTGGGATCAAGGCCCGTCAGGGGCTCGTCGAGAATCCAGAGGGGCGGATTGTGCAGGATCGCCCCGGCGAGGATGATCTTCTGCTTCATGCCGTGTGAATAGCTTCTGATGGGCTGGCCTGCAGCCTGCCTCATATCAAACATATCCAGGTATTTTTCGATATTCCGTTTCCGTTCCTCATGGGAAACCTCATAGACATCGGCGATAAAATTCAGGTATTCAATGCCGGTCAGCCGATCGTAAATATCATGGGTATCCGGTACATAACCCATGCTCATCTTGGCTTTTATGGGATCCTTTTCAATATCATGGCCGTTGACAATAATGGTACCCGAATCGGGAGAAAGCACACCGGTAATCATCTTGATGGTTGTCGTTTTTCCTGCACCGTTTGGGCCCAGGAACCCGAATATTTCTCCTGGCCTGACTTCCAGGGAAATATCGTCTACCGCTTTTACCTTTCCTTTGGCATAGCTCTTTGAAACATTCCTGATGGAAAGCAAAAACAACCACCCTTTCCTGAGTACTGTCTCAAGTCTATCATGCGGATCGGCAAAAAGATAGGCCCCTGCCGAGTTTTCTTTCATCTCGGCAAAAGGCCTGGGACATGTGCCATGGACAGGATATCGGCGCAGTATCAGTTCTGTTCCATCCCGGCTTTCTGTATAGAGCCGGGTTTTCTGGCACCCACAATACCTACCAGGACGGGTACAAGCAAGCTGATGCCTCCTGCGATCAGCCATTCGTTTATGGCCAGGGCAGAGGTTCCGAAAACGGTTGAAAGGAACGGCAGGTAGATGATTCCAATAAGCAGGAGAAGGGAAGACAATACGGCAAGGATCAGGTACTTGTTGGAAAGCAAGGGTATTTCAAACAGGCTTTTATGTTCCGACTTGCACTCAAACACATGGATAAGCTGGGACAACACCAGGGTCACCAGCGCGGCAGTCCTTGCCGTAGCCAGGCTTCCGCTCATGGTATGGATGATGATAAAGCTCGCTATGGTAGAGAGGGCGATGAACACGCCCCTGACCAGGATCATCCTGGCAAGCCCGTGCGAGAAAACGCTTTCATTGGGCGAACGGGGTGGTCTGTCCATGATATCGGGTTCACCCGGCTCCATCCCAAGGGCAATGGCAGGCAGGCCATCGGTAGCCAGGTTGACGGCCAGCACCTGTGCCGGGAGGAGCGGAATGGGCAGGCCCAAGAGCATGGACAGGAACATGGTCAGCACTTCGCCCACGTTGCAGGACAACAGGTACCTGATGAATTTGCGGATATTGGAATAGATATTGCGCCCTTCCTCCACCGCCGCCACGATGCTGGAAAAGTTATCATCCATCAGGATCATGGACGCGGCCTGCCGGGTTACGTCGGTACCCGATTTTCCCATGGCAATGCCGATATCCGCATCCTTTACCGCCGGGGCATCATTCACACCATCCCCCGTCATGGCCACGATATTGCCCTTGTTCCTGATAGCCCGCACGATTCTGAGCTTATGCTTCGGGAATACCCTGGCGAAAACCGTCGCCTTCTGGCAGGCCTCCTCCAACTCCCTATCGGACATTTGGTCTATTTCATGGCCATTGATGACCAGATCCCCTTCCCTGTAAATATCCATGGTCCTGGCAATGGCTGTTGCCGTTTCCACATGGTCTCCTGTGATCATGACCGTCTTGATCCCGGCACGCCGGCATTTGGCCACCGCTTCAATGGCTTCCTTCCTGGGGGGATCGGTCATGCCCGCCAGTCCGATAAAAACCAGATGGGACTCCAGATCATCCCGCTTCAACTGGGACGGCTGCACAGTGCGATAGGCAAAAGCCATAACCCGCAAGGCCCTTGATGTCATGGCACTACATTCATTTTTCAGCTTTTCGCGGTCATCATGGGTGATATCCCTTTCCCTGTCGGCAACCATGATCTTGGCGCACCTGTCAATAACGATTTCCGGAGCGCCCTTGGCAAAAAGGAAGAGTTCGCCGCCGGGGGTCCGACAGATGACGGACATGAGCTTTCTTTCCGAATCGAAGGGTATTTCCCTGACCCTCCTGTAAGCGCTGAAAACAGCATCCCTGTCAAGTCCGGCATCAATGGCCGCCCTTACCAGCGCTACCTCCGTGGGATCCCCCTCGATATCAAGGCCGGTACCCGAATCGCCCTCCAGGATGCGCGCATTGTTGCAGAGCATGCCGATCTTCAAAAGGAGCTTCAGTCCCGTGGTCTTCTCCACATGCACTTCCCTGCCCCGGCACCAGGCGCCGAGCCTGCCCTGGTTGTTTCTGCGCAATACGTACGGGTTTTTCCCCGCATAGGCTTCAACCACGGTCATCCGGTTCTCGGTGAGGGTTCCCGTCTTATCCGAGCAGATGACGGTGGCGCAGCCCAGGGTCTCAACTGCAGGCAGTCGCCTGACGAGGGCGTTTTTCTGGACCATCCTCCTGACGCCGATGGCCAGGGCAATGGTGACAACAGCAGGTAAACCTTCAGGCACCGCCGCCACCGCCAGGCTGATGCCACCAAGCAGCATCTGGATGACGGGCTCACCCCTCATGATGCCCAGAAGCGATACAATGGCGCATATGATCAGGCAACCGGTGACCATGTACTCGCCGAGCTTCTCCAGTTTCTTCTGGAGCGGTGTTTCCTGTACACCGGCCGTTTCCATCATTTCCGCAATCCTGCCCATTTCGGTTTCCATACCGGTCACCAGCACCAGGGCTCGTCCGGTTCCGTTGGTGATCATGCTGCCCATATAAACCAGGTTTTTGGGACTCACTCCGGACGAATCGGTTTGGATCTGATCTGTCCGGAACTTGGCCACCGGTATGGATTCCCCGGTCAGCATGGATTCATCAGCATAAAGGTTGTTCGCTTCCAGAAGGACCGCGTCTGCCGGCACGCGGTTCCCGGCTTCCAGAACGACTACGTCACCGGGCACCACCTCTTCGGCGGGAATATCCCGGATCACCCCGTCCCTGACCACCCTCGCGTGGGGCGCCGCCAGATTCATAAGGGCCTCCAGCGCCTTTTCAGTCCGCATTTCCTGGAAGAACCCCAGAAGCCCATTCAGGATAATGATGGCAAGTATGGCGATACCTTCGCTGTTTTCTCCCATGATAAACGAGATGATGGAAGAGGCGATCAGGATGATGATCATGAGGTCGGTGAACTGGGACAGCAGAATTTTAAGCCATCCATGACCCTTCGCGGGTTTCAGGATGTTTTTCCCGTGTATTTCCAGCCTTTTTTGGGCTTCCTCCGTACTCAGCCCGTATGTATCATTTCCGGAAAAGTCCGGTACGGAGAGTTGTCTTTCCGCCTGCACACCATCACTCCTTAGGTACGATACGGTAAAACCATTGGACAATGTATCCTATGCTGTTTCCAGGTGTATTAGTACAGGCTCTGAAGGGAAACCACGGTTTCTTAACTCTGCTCCCCAGGGGTGCATATCATATGTAGAGACCGGCTAAGGTGGCTTTTTTATGTGGATATTGGCAATGACCCTTATATCAAGCTTCGACTGTGTTTTGGCAGGCATGTCCTATGCCTCCAGGAACATCCGGATCCCTTTTTTGTCGAAGCTCCTTATTTTTCTTACAGCCCTGGTCGTCGGTTGCCTTTCCGAGCGGGTTTCCGTTTCACTGACCGGGCTCATTCCCTCCGGTTTATCCGAAGCGTTGGGGCGGATCATGCTGGGCCTTTTGGGATTGATTATGCTGATAACAACCTTAATTGACAGTAAACCGAAGCATAAGAAAAAGAGCCTTCCGGATAATTCTCCCAGAACGCTCTTCAAGCTTGTTTTGAAATCCGCAGGCATCACCATACAGGTCCTCAAGCACCCTTTGGAAGCCGATATCGATCAATCGGGCCGGATAGACCCCCTGGAATCCGTCCTTCTGTCCATCGCCCTCACGCTGGACTCGATGGGGCTGATCCTGTGCAGTACCCTTATCGGCCAGAGCACCCTTCTCTTCCCAGTAGCACTGAGCATCGGACAGTTGGCAGGTCTCATCGCGGGCGAAAGGCTTGGGCGCAGGATCGCCAGGAGTTGCGCCTCTCCATTGGCAAAATACCTTCCGTCCCTGCTTCTGATCCTCATGGCCGGAATCGGACTCATTTGATGATCAGTTCAACCGGGCAATGATCGGAACCGTACACATCGGACAGGATGGCGGCGTCGACGAGCCTGGACTTGAATCGTTCTGAAACGCAGAAATAGTCGATACGCCATCCCACATTCTTCTCCCTGGCTTTGAACATATAGGACCACCATGTATAGGCGTCGGTTTTATCCGGATAAAAATAGCGGAAGGTATCGATAAAACCGGATTCCAGAAGCTGTGTCATCTTGCTCCTTTCCTCGGGCGTAAAGCCGGCATTGTTCTGGTTGGATTTGGGATTCTTGATGTCGATCTCCTTGTGGGCGACGTTGAGGTCCCCGCAGAAAATGACAGGCTTTTGGGCATCCAGCGAGAGGAGATAGTTTCTCAAATCATCCTCCCATTTCATCCTGTAGGGAAGCCGCTCCAGCCCTCTCTGTGCATTGGGGGTATAAATATTGACCAGAAAGTAATCGTCAAATTCCAGGGTGATCATTCTTCCCTCATGGTCATGCTCGTCGATGCCCATGCCGTAAGTCACCTTAAGAGGTTGTATTTTTGTGAAAACGGCGGTTCCGGAATAACCCTTTTTCTCTGCGTAGTTGAAATAGAGGGTATAGCCTTCCAGTTCAAGATCCAATTGCCCTTCGCTCAGCTTGGTTTCCTGAAGACATAGAATATCCGGCGACCTGCTGTCAAGAAAATCAAAGAACCCTTTCGCTATGACAGAGCGCAAACCATTGACATTCCAGGAAATCAGTCGTGTCATATTCCATCATCCATCCTTTCGGGAGCCCTAGCATTGTACCAGCGTTCGGCTCCATTCTGAAATCATTCGCATCCCAACCGTACACACGCTCACGGAACCGGCGGCCTTGCTCTCAGGCCATAGGCGGCCCATTCTCGCCGCTTGCGATCCTGTCCCATTGCCTGGTAGCCTCGAAACGGGCAACAGCCTCCATGCATTCGGTGACGATCTCCGGTTCAAATTCCATGACCTGAAGCAACTTAATGGCATTCCTGGATACCGCCTTGCCTTCCTTAATCCGATAATCAAAAATCACTTCGCTCTCGGTTACGGTTTCCTCAAAGTGCCGATTCGTAAAGATTCCACCCAGGATATCGGCAAGCTCCTGGTCATGGGTCGCGGCCATCAGGCAGACATTGCGGCCGGATAGTGCATACAGAACTCTTGAAGAAGCCGCAATCCTTTCAACCGTGTTGGTTCCGCGCAGTACCTCATCCACAATGCATAGGCATCTGACCCCAGGGTTTACGGCCGAGAAGATTCTCTTCAGGGATTTGATCTCGGCAATAAAATAGCTTTCGCCATCGAGGATGCTGTCCCTCAGCGCCATGGACGTTATGGGAAACAGGGGAACCATCCTCCAGCTCTCAGCCAGGCAGGTGCCGATGGTATGGGCCATCAGGGTGTTGATGGCTACCGTTTTCAGGTATGTGGATTTGCCTGAAGCGTTGGAACCTGTGATCAGAACGGGTTTGTCCAACAAGACAGGGTTTCCGACACAGTTTTTGACCAGCGGATGCCGGACGTTCCTGGCCACTATGCTTTCGGTTCTTGGGGCCTCTCCCCATTCAATTACGGGAACGCACCATTCCTCCAACGTTTTCCTGTATGAGGCCAGGCTGATGGTGGCGTCCAGAAGCCCAATCAGCTCAAACAACTGGGCAAATTCGTGGAGCTTGTCCCTGAGCAGGAGCACCGACGCCTGATAACTCCAGAGGTCGATGAGAAAGATCATCTTGGGTATCGTGGTCGGGTCGTCAACAATTTCCTTTCTGATATAAAAGCTTGGGGAACCTTTCTTCGCAATTTCCCTCAAACTTCCGAGCAGCTCATTCAGACGGGCGGTTTCTTTGGACAGACCTTTTAGTTTCAGTCCGGCAATTCGATCCGCGAGGGCAATGATGGCAACGGCCGATGTGACCATTGAAACCTTGGAATCAATTTCTCTGATGGCCCTTTCATGATACAGGACGTTGATCCCGATAGCCGCACAAAGCAGGAGAACCCCTGCGCCTATGTCGACAAACAAGACAGGCAGGGTGAGAAACGGTACGAATGTCAGCAACCTGAACAGTTTGCCCTTTCTGGGCTCGAGATGCTTTATATCACCAAGTAGGGCTGAAGCGCCCTTGTCCCTGTGCTTGCCAAACCGCTCCAGGAGCAGCTGGACCCTTATCCTGTCCTCCGGGTTGTCTTCCCAGTATTGTATGAGCCTGAGCCTGTCCGACATATCCTCCCTGTCATACAGGGGGGTTCTGAGGAGGGAATAGAGCACTTCATCCCCCATGGAGGTGAGGGTGCTGTTGATCCGTGTAAAGAACTTGTCCATCTCAAGGTCATTCCATGTGATGTCATCGATGACATACCGGGCTTTCTTTTTCCCATATTCCCTGAAAAACACGGATATACGCTGGAAATCAAAATCATCCATACGGTTTTCGGGAATTTTTCCCCATTGCTCCTCCAGGCGATCCATGGCCCTTTCATCGTTTCTGCCTCTGGCGATAAGTTTGCTGATGAGCACAAAAACTCCAAAAACAACTGCCGCGTAGATAAAATCCAATTTCAACCCTCCAAAACATGGGCAAATAACGCTTTAATTATATCATTTGACCGGGGAAAAGGCATGACATTCATCATGCATATCAGACCGGTTCCGGGGCATAATCCGGGGCATAATGATATGGGATCTTTTTTACATTATTATATATGGACGAGCCATCCATCTTTGGTTATACTTTTTGCAGTATGCTGTCGACACAGCGGCAGCCTTGGCCATTTCGCCATCTAAATTCATTATTAGGGGGAAAGCTTGTATGCAGCGAAAGATCTACCAAGTCGAAGAAAAAGTACCCTTGCTGATGGGTCTGCCCTTAAGCCTGCAGCATTTGTTCGCCATGTTCGGCGCATCCGTGCTGGTGCCTTTTCTTTTCAACAATGCGGCACGGGCCGATTATGTATCCAGGGTGCTGCAGACCACAATGGACAAGCTGACGCCGGAACAGTTGGAGCAGGTCAACGCCATCACCGTCATCGATCCGGCGTTGGTTCTTTTGATGAACGGCATAGGCACGCTTCTTTATCTCTTCCTCTGCAAAGGAAAATCTCCCGCTTTTCTTGGTTCAAGTTTCGCTTACCTCGCGCCGGCCTTCGCCATTATAACAAGTTCCACGGATTACCAGGCCAATTTCTCGAAAGCACTGGGCGGTTTTGTCGTTTCCGGTGCTCTTTTTTGCCTTGTAGCCATCCTGATACGGTTTGTGGGAACCAAGTGGATTGATATCGTGCTGCCTCCTGCAGCCATGGGCCCCATCGTGGCATTGATCGGTCTTGAGCTGGCAGGCACAGCAGCGTCAAACGCCGGCCTTTTACCGGACGGCAACGGGCAGTTCTACTGGCCTAATGTGGTCATCGCCCTGTTTACCCTGGTAGTTGTCATCCTGGGCACGCTGACTTTCAGAAAATTCCTTGCGGCAATTCCTGTGCTAGTGGCCGTTATCGCCGGTTATGTCCTCGCTGCCATTCTGAATGTCAGCCATCCCGGCATCATCAATTTTGATGCGGTGGCCTCCGAGTCCTGGGCAAGGCTGCCTGTCTTTACTTCGCCCACATTCGACCTCAATGCCATACTCATCATCCTGCCGGCAACGCTGGTGGTTATTTCCGAGCATATCGGCCATCTCATCGTGACCAGCAAGATCGTGGACAGGGATCTCATCAAAGATCCCGGGCTGACTCGCTCCATGTTGGGTGACGGTCTTTCCACCGCTATATCGGGTCTGGCGGGTTCCTGTCCCACCACCACCTATGGTGAGAACATGGGCGTCATGGCCATCACCAGGGTATACAGCGTATGGGTTATCGGCGGTGCGGCTGTGATCTCCATCATCATGGCCTTCATTGGAAAACTGACCGGCATCATCAACAGCATCCCCGGCGCTGTCATGGGCGGTATCAGCATTCTGCTCTTCGGTGTTATCGCCGCGTCGGGTATCCGGATGATCGTTGAGTCCAAGGTGGATTACAGCAAGTCCAAGAACCTGATCCTGACAGCGGTCATCTTCATCGTCGGGCTCAGCGGCATATCCATCAGGCTGGGCGAGGTTAGCCTGACGGGTATGGCTTTGGCAGCCGTCGTCGGCATTGTGATGAGCCTGGTGTTCTATGTGCTGGAAAAGTTGAAGCTGATTAATGATGCTGAAGAATAACATGCCGGCGCTTGCCCGTTCATATGGTAAAAATATACGCCGTCCGCCTATGCGGACGGCTTTTCATCATCGCTCTTTTTCTCCTGCTGTCTTCGGATCCTGGCCGCATGGCTGATCAGGATGATGGGCATGATGGAAAGTCCGATGAGCACCAGGGTAATCAGCAAGATGGTCATGATGAGCCTTCCGGTCCTTGAGGTCTGCGGCGCCGTGTCACTTACCATACCCTCAGAATTCTCAACGGCAGGTTCAACTGCCGAATCATGTGACAAATCATTCCCGTATGCCATGGTTACCACGGACTGAGCATTCGTCTCCGGTGTGTCGAAAACTGAACCGTTACAGTTCGGACCAGTCAAGCCAACCGTAGTCCGGCCATCCGTTAAGGGAAAAGAAGCGGCAAGAAGAAGAGAAAGGATTAGCGCCACAGCTCTGGTCACGGTCAACCCCCCCGGCTCATCCTCTGTCAGGCTGGTTTTGCAATCAGTCTAGTTTTAATTATAGCATATCCATGGAGAGACAGCCTATGCCTGCGAATGCACGGTTAAGCTTGACAAAACAGGCCTGTTCACGTTATACTAAATCGAAGCAGAGATGAGATGAGACGAGAATAGAGCAGCGAGAAGAGATGAGATGAGACGAGACCATGGCTTACATAGCGCATTTCCGGGTCAGGAGTCTCCTGGCCTTTTTTGGTTCATGCTGTTTTCTCTTCATCACACCTCTGCGAAAAATCGTTTTTCAAGGAGGTATTTTTATGTCTCAGGAAACCATGAACAAAAGGACTATCCAGGCCAAATCCGGTAAGGGCATGTCAGTCACCGATATTCTGCTGGTAGGCGTCCTGCTGGCAGCGGGCGCGGTTCTTAAGTTTTTCGTGGGGAACTTTTTCACCGCAGGCATGAAGCCTAATTTCATCATCGCCATGTACTGCCTGGCTATCCTGATTATCAAGCCCCGCTTGTCCGAGACCATCATCATCGGCATACTGGCCGGCATTATATCCCAGTTCTTCCCGGGAACCCCCTATCTGAACCTGATCAGCGAACCCGTGGGGGCCGCAGTCATGTACCTCATGATGCTCATTCCCTTGAAACTGGAGCTTGGAAAGGTTTCCATAAAACCCATCATCGCTACTTTCATCGCCACCTTGAGCAGCGGATTTACCTTCATGGGCGCCCTGTATGTCCTGTTCTATGCCGGTGCCAATGTTTCCACCATGCCTGTGGCCGTTTTCCTTGGTATCATACTGGGAACCGCAACTATCAATGCCGTCATTGTCGAAGTCCTGTACATTCCCCTCAAGCTGGCGCTTGGAAAGAAGGTTACCAATGATCCGGTTCAATAATGTCTCCTTTGCATACGAGGGCAGTAAGGATCTGGCCGTGCGGAATATCAACCTGCATATAGGCAAGGGCGAATTTGTGGGCATTATCGGCCCGTCCGGGGCCGGCAAATCCACCCTTGTCAACCTGATCAACGGCGTCATCCCGCACCATTACAGGGGGGACTATTACGGAGAGGTGCTGGTCTGCGGAAAAGACACGCTGGAAAGCTCCTGCGGCGAGATATCCCGCCATGTGGGAAGCGTCTTTCAGGATCCGGAGGCCCAAATGGTCACAACGGTCGTGGAAGATGAAGTCGCCTTTGGGCTGGAGAACTTCAACGTGCCTGCCGGGGAGATTGAAAGCCGCATCACCGAAGCCCTCAAAATGGTCGGCATTGAGCATTTGAGGCACCACGGTACGGCGGCCCTTTCAGGTGGTCAAAAACAGCGGGTGACCATTGCCGCCGCCATCGCCTTGAGACCGGAAATTCTGGTCCTGGATGAGCCCACCTCCGAGCTGGATCCCCAGGGAAGCCGTCAGGTTTTTCATACTCTCAAGCGGCTGAACCAGGAATACGGCATGACCATACTCATCGTGGAGCAGAAAGTGATGCTGCTTTCGGAGTTCTGCAGCCGGCTCATGGTCATGGAAAAGGGGCAGATCATTCTGGACGGTCCTGTACGCCAGGTCCTGGAGCATCACGACAAACTGCTGGAACTGGGCATCAATTGCCCCAGGGTGGTTACCCTGACCAAGCTTCTCAAAGACGCCTCCCTATATGACGGGGATATTCCGGTGGATGTGGACGAGGCCGAGCAGGTTATAAGAAGGGTTTTGGAGGGAGCTTATGATCAGCATACAGAATTTGACCTATCGTTACGATAAAAAAGCGCCCCTAATATTGGACCAAATCAATCTGGAGATTAAGAAAGGCGAATTCGTCGCGCTTATCGGACAGAACGGGTCGGGAAAGACCACCCTGCTGAAGCAACTGAACGGCCTTCTGAAGCCGACCTCCGGCAAAGTCATCGTCAATGGCCTGGACACAGCAACCACCAGAACCAGCGAGCTTGCCCGCCATATCGGCTACCTGTTTCAGAATCCGGATCATCAGATCTTTTGCAACACGGTCTACGATGAGATCCGGTTCGGGCTGGTCAATATTCAATGCCCGCCGGAGTTGATTCACGACAGGATCAAAAACATAGCCGGGCTCCTGGGACTCGATAACAAGTTATCCCGGGATCCCTTCACATTGAGCCGGGGCGAGCGCCAGAGGGTTGCCCTGGCATCCATCCTGGTACTGGAAACAGACATCCTTGTCCTGGATGAGCCCACCACCGGTCAGGACTACAAGGAATGCATCGAGATCATGGACATTGTAAAGAACCTGAATCAGCAGGGAAAGACCATCATCATGGTTTCCCACGATATCGAAGTGGTGGCGGATTACTGCGAAAGGACCATCATTCTTCATCAAGGCCGTGTGCTGGAGGACGATGACACGCACGTTGTGCTGCGTAGAATCGAAAGTCTGAAGCTGTCCGGGCTGGAGCCGCCCCAGATCGTTCAGTTGGCTTTGCGCTTCGGCCCGTTGTTCCAGCATGTCCGTTCTCCTGAAGACATGGCTGAGGCCGTCGCCGCCTGCGCTGTTCCTGGAGGTGTGCGGGTATGAAGCAAATGCTGGAGTATGTTCACGGCGATTCGATCATTCATCGGCTTAACCCGCTGATAAAACTTCTGTGGGCTTTTATGACCTGCATCGCATGCTTCATCAGCAGCAACCATTTGTTTCTTCTGTGCCTGCTGCTATCCACCATAGTGATCGCCGCCGCCGGCGGCGTTCTGCCTAAAGCCACGGGCGTGTATAAAGCCCTTTTCATCCTGGGCTTTTTCCTGATGCTGTTCCAGCTTCTGTTCACACCCTACGGAAGAGTCTACTTTTACATACTGCCCGGTGTGCCCGTCACCGACCGGGGTCTGAACTTTTCCCTGCTTCTCATGCTCAGGATGGTGGCGGCGCTTTCGCCTTTGTCCCTGATGCTGATGCTCACGCCCATGAATGAACTACTGACAGCCATGACGCATACCCTTAAGTTCCCCTACCGCTACGCCTTTGTAGTGGTGACGGCGCTCCGGTTTATCCCCACCTTCTCCCGGGAGATGGACCAGATCATGCAGGCCCAGAGGTCCAGGGGTCATGAAACCGATACCCGGAACCCTTTTAAAAAGATCAAGGTTATCCTGCCCATGTGCATCCCCTTGCTGATTTCATCGGTCAGAAAGGTGGAAACCATGGCCATATCTCTTGAAACCAGGGGATTCAATACGGGACCGAGATCCTGCAGAAAAAAGCTTGGATTTACAAGATTCGACGCATTGGCTATAATCATAGTCATGGCTGTTTTGCTGTTAAGCATCATTATCGGCTGATTATCCGGAACCGGCGACAAAAACGGCCGCCTGATCAGCATGAATACCGATGCTTCAGCTCAAGCTCAGGCCGAAAAACGGAAAGCCGGGTGGTTATTCTTGAAGCGATTACTTATGGGTAACGAAGCCATTGCCCTTGGTGCCATAAAAGCAGGTGTCCGTGTGGTATGCGGATACCCGGGTACGCCCTCAACCGAAGTTCTGGAAACCGTAGCCAAAAACAACGACGGTTCCATCTATGTGGAATGGTCGGTCAATGAGAAAACCGCCATGGAAGTCGCGGCGGGATCAGCCTATTCAGGCGCCCGCACCATGGTCACCATGAAACAGGTGGGTCTCAATGTAGCCTCCGATCCCCTCATGAGCCTTGCCTATATCGGCGTAAAAGGCGGGATGGTGCTTGTGGTGGCCGACGATCCGGGGCCCCTGTCCTCCCAGACGGAGCAGGATACCCGTCATTTTGCGAAATTTTCCAACTTGCCCGTCCTGGATCCATCAACCCCTGAAGAGGCTTTTGCGATGATCCAGGCGGCTTTTGCGCTTTCGGAAAAGGTCGGACTTCCCGTTATCCTGCGCCCAACCACGCGTGTATGCCACGCCTGTGCATCCATCGACGTGGATGACAACCGGGAGGAACATATCCCATCAGGTTTTGAAAAGGATTCCCGCTGGGTCATTTTTCCACAGCTTTCCTATAAAAGACATATCGAAATCGAAAGACTTCAGACCATCTTAGCGCAAACCTTCAGCGAGAGCCCGTTCAACCGGGTATCCGGCAAGGGTTCCCTTGGCATTGCCGGTTCGGGTATCGCCTGGGCTTACGCTCAGGATGTAATCCGTGATCTGGGTTTAAGCGTGAAGACCTTCAAGGTAGGCACACCCCATCCTTTCCCGGAAAAACTTGCGGAAAGCTTTCTGGACGGGTTGGAGGCCGTGCTGGTCCTGGAGGAACTGGATCCGGTCATTGAGGAAGCCTTGCTTGAGATAGCCGGCAAAAAGGGTCTCAAAATCACAATTTCAGGGAAAAAGGACGGCACCACTCCCTATGCCGGGGAGTATTCCTATGAGCTCGTCCGTAAGGCCATATCCGAATTTGCCGGTTTGTCGGATGCCGAGGTACCCCAACCCGCCATTCCGTCGCTTCCGGCTCGGCCGCCGGTGCTTTGCGCCGGTTGTCCACACCGGGCTTCCTTCTACGCCGTCAAAAAAGCCATGAAGGGCAGGAAGGCCGTATTTACCGGCGATATCGGGTGCTATACCCTTGGTAACGCCAAACCGTTGAACATGGTGGATACCTGCCTGTGCATGGGCGCCTCCATCAGTGTGGCCCAGGGCATCAAGCGGGTGGAGCCCGACACACGGCTGTTTGCTTTCATCGGGGATTCCACCTTTTTCCACACGGGGATACCCGGTGTCATCAATGCGGTCTATAACCAGACCGATATTGTGGTGGTTGTCCTTGACAACAGCACAACGGCCATGACCGGTCACCAGCCCCATCCCGGCACGGGCAGGACCATGATGGGCAATGTTTCGGAAAAGATCGATATCGCCGGCCTTCTGAAGTCCGTCGGGGTCAAGTGGGTCCGCAGGATCAACCCCTTCGACCAGAAAACGGCCATCAGCGCGGTGAAGGAAGCATCCGAAGTAAAGGGCGTTTCAGCCATTATCTTCGAAGCTCCCTGCATCGCCCTGATAAAAAAGCCTGAGGCCCTCGGCGTGGATTCAGGCAAATGCCGGGCATGCGGTCTTTGCATCAGGGAAATCGGATGCCCGTCCATGTACCTGACAGAGAACGGCAAGGTCCAGATTGAACCGTCCACCTGTTATGCCTGCGGGCTATGCGGCAGTATATGCCCCTTTGGAGCCATCGGAGGGATGAATCATGAAAATTGACATATTGATTGCGGGAGTCGGTGGACAGGGACAGGTTCTGGCATCCCGGCTCATTGGCGCAGCAGCCATCCTGGAGGGTTATACCGTAAGAACCGGGGAGACCATTGGTATGTCTCAGCGAGGCGGTTCGGTTGTAAGCCATGTGCGCATCGGTGGAGAAAGCCTGGCGGCCACCGTTCCCTTTGGTCAGGCCGATTTACTGATCGGTTTCGAATTGTGTGAAGCCGTCAGAAACCTGCGGCGCCTTTCGAGAAACGGACGGCTCATCGTCAACACCCAGCGGATCAATCCGGTCACCGTATCACTGGGCATGGAAAGATATGACGCCGAGGCCATGATAGAGACCGTAAAACAAGCGGTGCAAAGCCCTATCCTTTTGGACGGCTATTCCCTTGCCAGGGAAGCGGGTTCGGTAAAGGCTGTAAACGTGGTGCTGCTGGGTACGGCAGTGGGAGCAGGTTTTCTCCCGCTTTCCAGGGAGTCCTTCCTTCAGGCCATAAGGGATATCCTGCCTCAAAAGCTCCACGATTTGAATTTCGCCGCATTTGACAAGGGATATGAACTGGGAGGCCGCGCTGTTGAGGATAAAGCAGCACAGATAAAGTAGGACGATAGAATAAGCCATGAGCAAAGCAAGAGGAGAGATCAGCATGAGAGCAGATCAGTTTGAAAGCATTAAAACGCTGTTGGAAAGGGTTTTCGCCAACAGTCCCTTCTATCGCAGGAAGTTTGAGGAAGCCGGTCTTTCTGCCGACAGCATCAAAACACCCGAAGATTTCCAAAGGATACCTTTTTCAGACAAGGATGAATTGCGGCTCGCCTATCCGTTGGGGTTGATGGCTGTCCATCAGGACGAGATCGTTCGCATCCATTCATCTTCCGGAACAACCGGAATGCCTGTTATCATCCCCTATACCCGCCGGGATGTGGAAGACTGGGCCGAGATGTTTGCCCGTTGTTATGCGATAGCGGGCATCACCAAAAGCGATGTGATACAGATCACGCCGGGCTATGGATTGTGGACCGCCGGTATCGGTTTCCAGGCGGGAGCCGAAAAGCTTGGTGCCATGGCTGTGCCTATGGGTCCCGGCAATACGGAAAAGCAGCTCCAGATGATGATGGACCTTAAGAGCACCGTGCTCTGCGCCACATCCTCCTATGCCCTCCTTCTGGCCGAGGAAGTGGAAAGGCGTGGGATACGGGACAGGATCCATCTGAAAAAAGGCATCATCGGTTCGGAACGATGGGGGGACCTGATGCGCAGACGCATCCAGGAAGGGCTGGGTATTGAGTGTCATGATATCTACGGCCTTACAGAGGTTTATGGGCCGGGTATCGCCATAGATTGCGATCATCATGAGGGCATGCACTATTTTGACGATTTCCTCTATTTTGAAATTATCGACAGCGAAACTGGAGAGGTCCTGCCCGACGGCGAAGTGGGAGAGCTGGTCATAACTACCCTCAGAAAGGAGGGTGCCCCTCTGGTCCGGTACCGCACCCATGATCTGACCAGGATCATTCCCGAAAAATGCTCCTGCGGCAGAAGCTATCCGATGATTGATCGGATCATCGGAAGGACCGACGACATGGTCAAGGTAAAAGGCGTGAACATCTATCCGGGTCAGGTGGACAGCATCCTGAAGGATATCCCCGGCGTTAGCAGCGAATATCAGATCATCATCGATCACCGGGATGGCAAGGATACGCTCACATTGCGCGTGGAGCGTGAGCCCGGTTGCACTGCCCCGGATCTTGAACACGTGATCATGGATAATTTCAAAAAGCGGATCGGCATCAAAATCAACGTGGAACTGGTTGCCCTCGGTGAGCTTCCGAGAAGCGAAAAGAAAAGCAAACGGATATTTGACTACCGGGATCAATAGATAGTAGTAAAGACCTTTAGCCTTTCCTATAAACACATGGGCATGCCCATGGACACCATGATAAAGCCGGGAAAAGTCCTCTTCACTGCGATGCTTTTCCCGGCTTATTATTTTTGGTTCTATAATAAATGTTGGGGTGCCGAAGGGAAATAACTTCGGTGCTCCAACATTTTTTGCAAAAAAGAGAGCATGGAGTTGAAATCTCAAGTAAAATGGAGTTGCACAACCTTCCATTTG
>Ga0134090_1000042_pt1 | contig 136620 bp, 126 predicted proteins | sample 1_4taG_FD_94453 | JGI IMG/M metagenome (GOLD analysis project Ga0134090, IMG submission 94453) | Switchgrass degrading microbial communities from high solid loading bioreactors in New Hampshire, USA - 1_4_20_6_A1 metaG | ecosystem: Engineered > Bioreactor > Semi-continuous > Anaerobic >...
AAGCTTTCTTAAATATTACCTTGATGTTAGAGTGTAAACTATGAAACCGCCGTATACCGAACGGTATGTACGGTGGTGTGGGAGGTCGGAAAATAAATTAATTATTTTCCTCCTACCCGATTTTGATGTTGTAACGTCATACTTTGTTAATCATAGTATATATTAGTTGCTTAATATCTATATGGGGGGATTACATGAAAAGAAGAAGTGTTATGGTGCTGGGAGGGGATAGGAGAAACCTGGAACTTGCAAGGCTACTTATTAATGATGGAGAAGATGTAAAGATATCATATGTACACGGGTTGAATTTTGAGGATATTGACCTTATAATAGGCCCACTTCCTCTATCCAGCGATAAGAAAACCCTTAATGCACCTTTTCATCCGGAAGAAATAGAAGTAGATGCTCTGCTTGAAAAGATGAGGGGTAAGACACTGATTGCAGGTGTAATAGACGAGGAACTTATATTAAAGGGCAGTATATATGGAATTACTATGGTGGATTACTTTAAAAGGGAAGAGTTGCAGGTATTAAATGCAGTACCTACTGCTGAAGGTGCCATTAAAATTGCCATTGAGAATATGCCCATAACCCTCCATGGTTCAAATGCCCTGGTTTTAGGTTTTGGAAGAATAGGAAAAGCATTGTCAAATATGCTGTATGGAATGGGGGCAAATGTCCATGTGGCAGCCAGAAAGCATGAGGACATAGCCTGGATTAAGAACCTAAGGTATATACCAGTCTGTTTTGATGAGCTGGATACAGTTCTTCAAGGAATGGATGTGCTGTTTAATACTGTTCCTCAACTGGTGCTGGATGACAATAGGCTAATTCACCTAAACAGAGAAGCTCTGGTTATAGATCTGGCTTCACAACCAGGGGGAGTGGATTTTGGTGCAGCTGAAAAGCTGGGAATAAAAACTATACACGCCTTGGGCATACCTGGAAAGACAGCTCCCTTGACAGCTGCCAGGATTATAAAGGAAACCATATATAATATTATTAGAGAAAGGGGTTTATAGTATGTCACTGGAAGGTGTAAAGATAGGTTGGGGTATTGCAGGTTCCTTTTGCAACTACCAATATGTATTCCCTCAAATCGAAAGGATAAAGAACCTGGGTGCAGATATATATCCTATTATGTCATATAACGCAGCCAGCATTGATACACGATTTGGGAAGGCTGAAAACTGGAATCAAAAGTTGCGTGAAATAACAGGCAGGGAGATAATTCAAACCATACAGGATGCAGAGCCTCTGGGACCTCAGCTTAATCTGGATATAATGATAGTAGCCCCCTGTACAGGCAACACCTTGGCAAAGCTGGCCAATGGAATAACAGATACTCCATTGACTATGGCATGCAAAGCCCATTTAAGGAATCAAAAGCCTTTAGTATTGGCCATTGCAACAAATGATGCCTTAGGAGCTAATGCTAAAAACATAGGGTTATTGCTGAATATGAAGAACATATATTTTGTACCTTTTGGACAGGATGACCCATTCAAAAAGCCCAATTCCATGATAGCCAACTTTGAAAAAATTGAGGAAACATTAAGGGAAGCTTTAAAGGGAAAACAGATTCAGCCTATAATTGAATAACAGAGACCTGATTCAGGTCTCTGTTATTATTGCCTAATAAGCGCATCATAAAGCTTCCTGGAAAAGGCAAATACATCCTTAGTATTGGTTCTAATAGTAATGCAATGGTTATTGAATTTTACCCCCAGGATATTCTTGTAATTTTTCTGAAGAAATGCCTTAATATTCTCTAAAACGCTTATTTTATATTCTTTGCAGTAATATATCTTGAATGTGTAGTAAAGCCTATCATTTACCACCGCTATGCCAATTATTCTTTCCCTGCTGTACTCATTTGTGACAAGGGTACCAGGTACTTTTTCAAAGGTGGAAGTGACTCTAACCATTATATTAAACTTCTTTGCTATTTCCACTGATTTAGGGTGCAATACCTTTGCACCATTTGATGCCAGTTCATACATATCATCATAGGATATGGATTTTATATAATCAGTATATGGAACAATATTTGGGTCAATTAGGGCTACCCCTGGCACATCGGTAAATATGTCAACCCTTTTGGCATTAAGATATCCTCCCAATGAAATGGCGGTAATATCACTGCCTCCACGGCCTAGAGTTGTAATTTCTCCATCCCTGGTTATACCCTGAAATCCTGTGACTACAGCAATTTTGCCTTCACCTATAAGTTTTTTTATATTAGATGTATCTATATCTATTATTTCCGCAGAGTTGAAGTTATTATCCGTAAGTATTCCTGCTTGAAATCCTGTTAGCGGTTCCGCAGGCATATTGTTTACCTCCAGCAGATGGGATACCAGTGCTGCTGATATGGTTTCACCGCAGGACATCATTAAGTCCTTTTTCTTGGGGTCAATTCTGCCACTAATTTGCTCAAGCTGTTCAATAAGCGTATCGGTGGCATAAGGGTCACCGCGCCTTCCTATGGCTGATACTACTACAACAGGGTCATCGCCGTCATCAATGCATTCCCTTATACGGCTTAGAACCTTTGAACTATTGTTTAATCCCCTTAAGGAGCTGCCGCCAAACTTCTGCACAACAATTCCCATATTAATCACCCTTTATAAGGTTTCTTTCAATCAGCGCTTCAGCAATCTGTACAGAGTTTAGGGCTGCGCCCTTTCTCAGGTTATCTGCAACTATCCATAAATTAAGGCCATTTTCCACAGTAAAGTCCCTTCTTATGCGTCCTACAAACACTTCATCTTTTCCATCAGCTAAAACTGGCATAGGGTATTCATGGGATGAAGGGTTATCTATAACCTTGACTCCCTTGGATTTCCCTAGTATTTCCCTTGCTTCCTCTGGAGAAATGTATATTTCAGTTTCTATGTTTACCGATTCGGAATGGCAGTTGAAAACAGGCACCCTTACTGCAGTTGCGCTTACCATGATGTTCTCATCCAGTATCTTTTTCGTCTCATTTACCATTTTCATCTCTTCTTTTGTATAGCCATTTTCATTGAATTCATCTATATGGGGTATGAGGTTGGAGAAAATCTCATGAGGATAAAAGCTGGCTTTGAATGCTTCATTCCCTGTGAAGCTTTCTATTTGACTGTTAAGCTCATCAATTCCATTCTTACCGCTTCCGGATACAGCCTGATAAGTGGATACTACTACTCTTTTAACTCTGCAGACGTCATGTAAAGGCTTTAATACCATTAACAACTGTATTGTGGAGCAGTTTGGATTTGCTATAAGGCCCTTATGGCCATACAGTGCGTCAGGATTAACCTCAGGTATTACCAATGGTACTTCTTTGTCCATACGCCATTGGCTGCTGTTGTCAATTACTACTGCCCCTTCCCTGACTGCAATTGGTGCCAATGTCTTGCTTATGCTGCTTTCAACGCAGAAGAAGGCTATGTCTACATTGGTGAAGGCTCCTTTTTCTGCAGTTTCTGTGTAATACCTTTCCCCTTTGAACATAATTTCTCTATCCTTATTCCTTTCGGTTCCAAGAAACCTGATATCCTTAACTGGAAAATTACGCTCTTCAAGTATGCTAGCTACCTTTCTTCCAACCACTCCCATTGGGCCAACTATGGCAACATTAAAGCTTTTCATATATATCACTCCCGTTCTATATTCATTCCACTGGATAATTACATAATATTCATCTGTCCTTGAAAGGTTAAATGGAAAATTAACGAACAAAAACAAAAAGCTTTCATACTATGGAAATGAATGAAAAGAAAAGGAGGACATAGAATGGTTAATTGGGGACGCTTAATTACGGCAATGGTTACACCCTTTGATGACAGTTTAAATGTTGATTATGATGTAGCCATTGAACTTGCAATGAAACTGGTGGATGAAGGGAATACTGCTCTGGTAATTACAGGAACCACCGGAGAAGGGCCAACTTTAAGTCTTGAGGAAAAGCTAAGGTTGTATGAGGAGATTAAGAAAAACGTAAATGTTCCAATTATTGCAGGTGTTGGCACAAATTCTACAAAGGATACAATCAGAAACGGACTGAAGGCAATGGAAAAGGGAGCTGACGGGCTGTTAATTGTAACACCATACTATAATAAGCCGGATCAGAAGTCGCTATATGCCCATTATAAAACAATTGCTGAAAGCGTTGATGCACCTATTATGATTTATAATGTACCTGGAAGAACGGGCTGCAACATATTGCCTGAAACTGTAGCAAGGCTGGCAGAAATAGATAATATTGTGGCACTGAAGGAAGCCAGCGGAAATATAAACCAGATGTCGGAGATGGTGAAAAGAACACCGGAGGATTTTCTGGTATACTCAGGGGATGATTCCATGACATTGCCTGCAATGGTTGTAGGAGCCTACGGCGTAGTCAGTGTTTGTGCCCATGTAGTAAGCAAAGAGATGAAGGAAATGATAGATTCCTTTGTTGCTGGAGACACAAAGAGGGCTATGGAAATACATTTAAGGCTCTTTGACATATTCAATAAGCTATTTATTGTTACAAACCCGATACCTGTAAAGGCAGCATTAAACATGCTGGGCATAAAAGTAGGAGGATTGAGATTGCCGCTTACTGAAGCCAGTGAGGAAGTAAAGGATGTACTGGAAAAGGAACTTATAAATCTGGGATTGCTGTAATGATACTTAATAAAGGAGGCCAAAAAAGGTCTCCTTTTAATTTGAAATATATTACCAAAGGATGGTATATATATTATATAATAGTTTATATAAAAAAGTGTAAAGGAGAATAGTATGAAAATAGAGCTTAGGGATATTTACAAGAGCTTTTCAGAAAAGGAAGTGCTTCACGGCATAAGCTTTTCAGTGGAAACTGGAAAGGCCTTAGGGTTATTGGGCAGAAATGGAGCAGGCAAAACCACCACCATAAGGATAATAATGGGGTTATTCAATGCTGATAGCGGTGAAATACTGCTGGATGGCAGAAAATTCAGGCCTAAGGATCATAAAATTGGCTATTTGCCTGAGGAAAGGGGGCTATACCCTAAGAAGAAGGTATTGGAACAGCTTGTATATCTGGGACAGCTGAGGGGCTTTACAAGGAAGGAGGCTAAAGAAAGCGCCCTATACTGGCTTGAAAGGCTGGGAGTTGAGGAATACAAAAACAGCAGGCTGGAGACTTTGTCAAAGGGGAACCAGCAAAAGGTTCAGATAGCTCAAACCTTCCTGTGCGACCCGGACATTGTAATACTGGATGAGCCATTTAGCGGATTGGACCCTGTCAATGCACAGATTTTGAAGGACATAATAAGAGAGCTTATTGGAAAAAATAAGCTGTTGATATTCTCAAGCCATCAGATGGGATATGTAGAGGAATTCTGCGAAGAAATAGCATTAATAGATAAGGGGAAAATAGTCCTTACAGGTAATTTAAGGAATATTAAGAGAGAATATGGCATGAACAGGCTTGCCATAAGCTCAGCCAGCATTCCGCTGGAGGATTTAAGGAACATATTAAATAATAGTTTAAGCCACATTATAAGGGTTGTGGAGAAAAAGAAGAACTTCCTTGTGATTGAACTTATAAACAATAATACCAAAGATGAGCTTTTGAAAGCTCTATCAGATTTGGAACTTGACATTGAAAGGTTTACTGTCTATGAGCCAACATTGGAGGATATATTTGTCATGAAGGTAGGTGAAAGCTGATGAGAGGCTTATATACTGTTTTTAGGTTTGAACTTACTGGTATGTTGAAAAGCAAGGCTTTTAAGGTATCAACAATTGTTGTTTGCTTAATGCTGATTATAGGGCTGTCAATACCTTCCATTATTAATGTTTTCTCAAGCAAGGAGAATGATATTTTTGGGGAAGGTACTGTTGGAGAAGAAGCGCAGCAGGCCTATGGATATATAAATAAAAACAATGCTGTTCCCAACATTGAAGACCTGAAATCAAGCTTTACTCTTGGTCGGCTTATAGAGTTTAATAGCGAGGAGAAGCTGAAGGAAAGCATATTATCCGGGGAAATAGAGGCAGGATTTATAATAGAATCTCCTACCGAGTATAAATACATGGTGAAAAACAATGAGATGATAGACTCAAAGGTATCATTCTTCCGGGAGGCATTGGCTAAAGCTTACAGGATATATGAACTAGGTGAGATGGGTATTTCATATCCAGATGTTGAACATATCATATATCCCAACATACAGCAGGATACTGTTATATTAGGCAAGGACAGTGCCAGAAATTATATATATACCTATATATTGATATTTATTATATATTTTGTAATAGTTGTGTACGGGCAGATGATAGCAACTTCTGTGGCAAGCGAGAAGAGCAATAGGGCAATGGAGCTTTTGATAACAAGCACAGACAGCAGCAATCTCATATTTGGAAAGGTCCTTGGAACTGCACTGGCAGGTGCCATCCAGGTGGGAATAGTGCTAATAGTGGCAATGATTTCATATAGATTAAATGCAGGTAGCTGGGGAAACAGGCTTGATTTTATATTCGACATACCTCTGGATGTAATTCTCATATTTTCAGTATTTGGCATACTGGGATATGTATTCTATGCCTTCATATTCGGAGCTTTAGGGGCTTTGGTTTCGAGAACTGAAGATGTCAGCTCCAGCGCTACTTCAATAACCATTATATTTGTTGCTGTATTTTTAATGTCATTTTACAGCATGTACAATATTGAAAGCATTTTGTTGAAAGTATTATCCTTTGTACCCTTTAGTTCCTTTATAGCCATGTTTATAAGGGTATCCATGGGAACCGTCCACATAGTTGAAGTGTTAGTATCACTGGTAATACTGGTTTTATCAACTATACTGGTAGGTATGTTTGCATCAAGGATTTATCGTTTGGGGACCCTTATGTATGGCAATCCAGTCAAGTTAAGCAGGGCCATCAGGTTAATGAGAGAGAAATAGCCATTTGTGGGGTGAAACTATGAACGCACTGGAAATAAACAGAGAATACATTGAATTAATTAAGAAAAATTCAATGAGGTATCTGGAGGACTATAAAGAAACTGAAGAAAAGGTTAAGAATTCAAAAGCACAGTATAAGGGAGAGCCAATACCATTTCTATATCACCCAATGTTATTTACAGAAAAGGATATTGATAATTTTAGAAGGATAGGCAATATGATGATATCCATTGCCAATAAGGTTACCAACAGGTATGTGGAGGATAGGGAGTTTAGAAGAAAGTTTGGCTTTCCAAAGCTAATGGAGGAGTTAATACTGGTTGATAACGGATATGATATTAATGTTCCCATTGGAAGGTTTGATATATTCTATAATAGCTATGATGATTTCAAGTTTTGCGAACTGAACACAGATGGCTCCTCTGCCATGAATGAAGACAATACCTTAGCAGAAATATTGCTTGAAACTGAAGCTATGAAAGACTTTGGTAAAAAATACAGATTTAGCTTATTTGAGCTGTTTGACAGCTGGATTAGGGAAAGCATATCAATTTACAAGAAATACAATCCCAATAACCACAAGCCAAATGTGGCAATAGTGGATTTTGAAGAAAGCGGCACAATTAAGGAATTTGAAGAGTTCAAAAAAGCCTATGAGAGAAATGGATATAATTGCATAATAGCTGACCCAAGGGATTTAACCTATAGAAATGGAGGACTGTACTTTAAGGATTATAAAATAGATTTAGTTTATAGAAGAATAGTTACATTTGAGCTGGTGGAGAAGGCAGATGAAATACCGGATTTTATAGAGGCCTATAAGAACAGGGCCATGTGCACAATTGGCTCTTTAAGGTCCCAGGTTATCCATAACAAGATAATATTTAAGATACTTCATGATGAGGATACCCTTAAAATGTTTGATGAAGAAGAGAGGGATTTTATCAAGAAACATATTCCATATACCGGGCTTTTTAAAGGTGATAGGGAAGTGTTTGAGCATGTTTTGAATAATAAGGACAGATATATAATGAAACCATATGACCTGAATGCTTCAAGGGGAGTTTTTGCAGGAAGGGATTGTATCGCTGAGGAATGGAAGGAAAGGCTGGAAAAGGTATGGAACAGGGATTACATATATCAGGAATTTGTTAAACCCTGTAAAAGAGAATTTGTAGTATTTAATGATGGAGGATTTTCTGTAGAGGAGTTTGGTACAATAGTAGGGCTTTTTATGTACAATGAAAGGCTGGCAGGCCTTTATACCAGAATAGGGAAAAAAAGCATAATTTCCGGTGTTACAGATTATTATACATTGCCAAATTTATTGGTTAGATAAGGCTAGGGAAATGTTTATATTATCCGGAAAAGCAGTATTATTGAATAGCGATAGCTGATTTGTTATAATAAAAAATGATAATTTGTTAACTTATTATAAAATACATAAGCAGATAGGGAGTGTAACAGTTGAGTGATGTAAATATACCTAAGACGTCCAGAGGTCAGGAAACCATGGACAAAATATGCAGGGCAGCTGAGGAATTGTTCAGTAAAAAAGGGTATTATAATACTTCGATAACTGATATTGCCCAAAAGGCTGAAGTAGCACCGGGAACAGTATATATCTATTTCAAGGATAAGCATAGTATTTTTAAATATTTGCTTGAGGATTTAAGCTATAATATCAGAAAAGAAATTGCCATAGCAACTAAGAACTGTAAGAATAGATACGAGGAAGAAAAAATAGGATTCAGGGTTTTTTTTGATTTTGCAAGAAAACACATTGGCCTATATAAGATAATCTGGGAATCCCAATTTGTAGATGAAGAAATATTCAAAGAGTATTATGGAAATTTTGCCAATAGGTATATTAAAAGGATTGAGGAAGCACAAAAAAATAAACAGATAGTTGATATTGACCCTGAAACTTTGGCTTATTGCCTCATGGGCATAACAAATTTCATAGGGCTCAAATGGGTAATATTTAATGATAAGCCTGTTCCTGATGAAGTAATTGAAGACATTATGAAGCTTCTGAAGACTGGTATGTTTGTGTAAATAGGCAGTACTTGAATAAAAGCAGGTGGTTTGCATGTTTAAAAAGACCGCCTGTTTTTTATTTTTTGTTTTCAGAAAAATCTAAATAGTGTATTGACATAAAAACGTTTTCATGATAATATTACAATAACATGAAATATGATTCATGTTTCATATTAATCAAGGGGGTGTTTATATGAAATTAAAGGGGAAAACGACATCTATGGTTATTCTGTCAACTGTATTATGGGTGGTAATCACTTTATGTGGCTGGATGGGGCATCATATTGTAGGAATGGTATTAGGAGTAGTGCTTATGCTAATTCACATGATGCTTGGAGCATCAAGAAATGGTGAATTGGACAAGAAATTCTTTATCTATCCTCTTTTGCCCTGGGCTGTACTTTGGACTGCAAGTTTTATTCTATCCGAGTATCATTCAAATCTGTATGGTACAGCTATGCCAGATTTTACAATATTGGGTTTCCATCCTTCCTTTGCATGGACAGTGCTGACTTACTGGATTGGTGGTATGCTCACCTTAACAGCAGGCTTTGTTTTATATAAGGATTTATGGTTGTCAGAAGAGGACTGGGATAATTTCAGGAACAGCTTACAGGAAATAAACCAAAAAAGGGGGTTAGCTAAATGACAAATGGTGCTAAAATATTAATTACTCTGTTTTCTTTGGGCATGATTGTGATTTCCTTCCTAATTGGGTGGTGGGCAAAGAAAAAGGCAACAACTGCAGAGCTATATTTTGGAAGCACCGGATTGTTCGGACCTTTTATAGTGGGTTTTTCATCTATGGCTGCTGTAGCCAGCGCTTTTGCAATAGTTGGAATTCCAGGAATACTTTACTCATCGGGTAATGCAATGACTTACTGGATGTTATCCTCTGCAGCTTTTGCCATGGCATACATAATCCTGGGCAAAAAAATCAGAGCTATGGCAGAAGTTGGTACGGTTGCAAGTTTAGGAGATATTTCTGACCTAAGGTACAACAATAACAAGTGGATAAAAATATTAATGTCAATAATTATTTTCATTGGCAGCATTGCATATTTAGCTTCCCAGATAAAAGCTGGCTCTGAACTGTTTTCACATCTGCTGGGGCTAAGCCCTATGATTGCAGGATTCGTTATATTTGGAATTCTAATATTATATACAGCATTGAGCGGAGAAGTAGGCGGAGTTTTAACTCAGGCATTTCAGGGATTTGTTATGGTTATAGCAGGTATTATAATAATAATAGCATTTTTCAGCATGACAGGGGGATTTGGAGAGGTATTGAAGGTAGCTGCTACTGCGGGTACTGTTGCCAGCGGTGAAATAGTTAAGGAATTTAATGCAGGATTTTTGGATGCTTGGGGAATAATGCCTAGATCTGTGGCAATGACCTGGATGCTAATACCAATACTTGGTACTGTTGGACAGCCTCAAGTGTTAACCAGGATGTATGCTTTAAAGGACCCAAAGGATATGCCTAAGCTGGGATTGTACGCATCCCTTTCTCATATGGTAGTAGGATTTATGGCTGTAGTTGTTGCTTATGGTGTTCTGTTTTTAGTTGGAAAAGGTTTAATTCCTCCATTGGCTAATCCGGATACTGCAATATTTGCATTTGCTGATTATTTAGGACTATATGCTCAATTATTTGTATATGCTGCCATATTAGCTGCTTCCATGTCTACAGCCAGTATGTTCCTGACGCTGTCAGCAAATATAATAGCCAGAGATTTACCAAGTGCATTAGGTATAAAGATATCACCACAAAAACAAATAAATGCTTCCAGGATATTTATATTTGTAATTGGAATACTTTCCATAATATTCTCATTGACAAGTGGTAACATGGTGGCTATTTTAGGCTCTTTTGGCTGGGGTACCTTGATGTCTGCAACATTCCCTGTATTTGTAATAGGATTATTATGGGATAGAGCTACCAGTGAAGGGGTTTTGAGCGGATTAGTGGTTTCATTAATATTGAATATAGTTTCTTTGATACTGGATAGAAGCGGATTTAAATGGCCCGGAAGTGTTCCATGGTATGTAAATGTAATTACAGCTTCTATACTGGTAACAGTTGTAGTATCATTCTTTACAAAAGGAGCTACTGGCGAAGACCTTGATGAAAAGGTTAAGATGGTAATAGATTTATAGAATATAAAGGGGACAACTTATTACAGCTTGTAATAGGTTGTCCTAATAACAACGAATAGGAGGGGTCTTATGAAAGTCATAGGTATATGCGGTAGTCCAAGACAGGGAGGTAATACGGAATATTTTACAAGGCTAGCATTGGATGTTTTAGAAAAAGAAGGCATAGAAACTGAATTCATATCCCTTAGGGACAAGAATATTTCTGAATGTACAGGATGTTATGCGTGCGTAGAAAAAAGGGAATGTGCTATAAAGGACGATTTCCAGGAGATATTCCAGAAGATGATTGAGGCTGATGGAATAATACTAAGCTCTCCTGTATACCACGCCTCTATTACTCCTAAACTGAAATGCCTGTTGGATAGAGCAGGTTTTCTATGCAGATGGATTGCAAATGAAATGGTAGAAGGAGAAAACAGCTATAATTGGAAAGGCACTGCCTTCTCACGAAAGGTAGTAGCACCAATTACTGTAGCCAGAAGAACAGGGCATACTTTTGCCTTTTCACAGCTTTTATTATGGGCTACAGTCAATGACTGTATTGTAGTAGGGTCCCATTACTGGAATGTTGGAGTGGCTGGTTCAGGAGGAAAGATAAACGGAGAAAATGATAAGGAAGGAATTGGAATAGTAGAGCATCTTGGATCAAATATGGCTTATCTAATAAAACAGCTGAATAAGTAGGTTATTTGAAAAGGGGGAGTTAGCATGGGTTTTAGTTGGATAGGTAATTATTCATATTTTAGGCAGAGAATATCTCCAGATAAAGAGGCAGTTTTTGATCTGGACAATAATTTAAGGTATACATTTAAGGACTTGGACAACAGAGCTAATATACTTGCCAATTACATGGTAAAGGAAATGGGAGTAAAGAAAGGCGATAGAGTAGCATATTTATCCAGAAACAGAGTGGAATTAATAGATGCATATTATGCTACAGGTAAAACTGGAACAATATTTGTTCCATATAACGCCAGATTGTCTGAAAGGGAATTGTGCCAGCTTATAAATAAAGAAAAGCCAAAGGTATTAGTATATGAAGATGTTTTCGAAGAGAAGATAGAAAAGATAAAGGAAAACTGCAATGTGGACTATTATGTTGTTCTCAGGGATGATTTAAAAAGCCCAAAAAGCAGCAAGGATATAGATTATGAGGATATCATGGAATATGCTGATAATTCACCTGTATGCTGTGAAGATTTGGATTTGGAGGATATCCATTTGATAATTCATACGGGAGGTACTACTGGAATACCTAAAGGAGCAATGCTATCCCATAGGGCTATGCTGTTTAATTCAGTAAATGAGATTATAACCTGGGGTATTTCCCATATGGACAGCGCCCATATACTGTTGCCTTTATTCCACACAGGAGGATGGAACCTATTGACATTGCCATTACTCCATGCCGGCGGCAGAATAATTATAAATAAGCAATTTGACCCTAAACTATCACTGGAGGTAATAGAAAGGGAAAAAACAACATTTTCCTTTGGAGCAGCTACTATTTACAGAATGATGACTGATCTGCCTGAATTTGATAAAACGGATTTTTCTTCCTTAAGATGGGTTATGGCTGGAGCAGCACCTACTCCAATAAACATCATGGAGAAGTTTTGGAAAAAAGGAGTTAGATTCATATTAGGATATGGAATGACAGAAGCAGGACCAAACAACCTGTCTGCTCCAGCTGAATTCATGACCTTTGATGACATGAGGGAGAAACATGGATCTGTCGGCAAACCTATGTACTTAACTGGAGTAAAAATAGTAGATGATAACGGAAATGAAGTAGGAGAAGGTGAAATTGGAGAGCTGATCTGGAGCGGGCCTCAGATATTCTCAGGATATTGGGATAACCAGGAAGAAACCAATAAGACTTTAATAGATGGCTGGGTCTACAGCGGAGATATGGCAATGAAGGATAAGGACGGATATTACTATATAGTGGGCAGAAAGAAGAATATGTTCATTAGCGGTGGAGAAAATGTATTTCCTGCTGAAGTGGAAAATGCCATTTATAGTATTCCTGAAGTTCATGAAGTCTGTGTAATCAGCGTACCAGATGAAAAATGGGGAGAAGTAGGCAAAGCAGTAATATCATTAAAGCCTAATATGACTATTACAAAGGAAGATATTATATCCAGGTTAAAGGAACAATTAGCTGGCTATAAAATACCTAAGTATATTGAATTTGTACAGGAAATACCAAAAAACAGTGTAGGTAAGATTGAACTGACAAAAGTAAAAGAGCTATACGGTAAAATAGACTGATGAGGAGGATATCAAATGAGTTATAGCAGAATTGTTGGCATCAGGGATATTCAAATATACGTGCCGGAAGGAACAGAGGATAGTCAGACAATTGCCAAAAAAACTGGTATCCCCAGAGAAGTTATAGAAAACAAATTTGGAATAAAACAAAAGCATAGGGCGAAAGCTGATGAAACAGTATCGGACATGGCTATTAAAGCATGCCAGAAAATATTGAAGAATTTTAATCCTATGGATTTGGATTTAGTAGTATATTGCGGAAGCGAGTACAAGGATTATTACTTAATGAATATGGCTGCTAAAATACAGCATGAGATTGGTGCCAAAAATGCAAATGCCTTTGAAATACATTCCCTGTGTTCTGCTGGAGTTATTTCACTGCAGATATTGAAAAGCATAATGCTAAACGATCCGGATATAAACAATGTGCTACTGGTATCTTCATCCAAGGAAACCTATTTGATTAACTATCAAAATGAAAGGTCAAGATTTATGTTTAACTTTGGTGATGGTGCAGCTGCAGTATTGCTGCAGAAAGGATACAAGAAAAATATTATACTGGGAACTCATATGATAACAGATGGAAGCTTTGCTGAAGATGTAGCGGTTTATAACATTGGAAACAGGATAGTTAATTATAAATTAGCTGATGACGGTCCAATAATGCTGGATGTAAGGGATCCTAAATCCATGAAGGAAAGGCTTGACCCTATAACAATAAATAATTTTATATCTGTGATTACTAAATCTGTTGAGAAAAGCGGCTACTCTGTCAAGGACATAGATTTTATAGCTCCTATATTCATGAAGAGGTCAATATTATTAAATATATTGGAGAAGTTTAATTTGACAGAGGAAAACTCCTATGTACTTGAGGATTATGGCCATTGCCAGTCAGCGGATGCTTTCATAAGCGTTGTTCAGGGCAAGAAATTAAATAGGATAAAGGATGGAGATATAGTAGTAATGCTAGGAGCAGGTACAGGATATACCTGGGCAGCAACAACTATAAGGTGGGGTGATTATAATGAGATTAATTGATAAGGTAGCCATTATTACAGGCGGAGGCAGCGGAATAGGAAGGGCCACAGCCCTCAGGTTTGCAGAGGAGGGTGCAAAAGTAATAGTTTGGGATATAAACTTGGATGAGGCAGAAAAAACAGTTGAAGAAATAAAAAGTGCAGGTGGAACAGGGAAGGCCTATAAGGTTGATGTTACAGACAGGAAGCAGATAGAAAATACTGTGAATAGCATATTAGAAGAGTTTCATAAGATAGATATACTTATAAATAATGCAGGAATAACAATGGATGCAACATTGATGAAGATGACCGAGGAACAATGGGATAGAGTTATAGATATCAACCTCAAGGGAACATTCAATTGCGGGCAGATAATAGCAAAACACATGGCACAGAGGGAAAGCGGAGTAATTCTTAATGCAGCCAGTGTAGTAGGGCTTTATGGCAATTTTGGGCAGACAAATTATGCTGCATCCAAATGGGGCGTAATAGGAATGACTAAAACCTGGGCAAAGGAATTGGGAAAAAAGAATATAAGGGTAAACGCTGTAGCACCTGGGTTTATTTCAACACCTATGGTAGAAAAGATGCCTGAAAATGTACTGAATATGATGAAGGAAAAAGCCTTACTGAGGAGGCTGGGCACTCCAGAGGAAGTGGCAAATGCATATCTATTCCTGGCCTCTGATGAAGCCAGCTTTATTACAGGAGCAGTCCTAAGTGTTGATGGAGGGGTTGTTTTATAAATCTGAATACACAAAGCTTTATATTTAGAATATAATAGACTGAGAGGCTCTCTCAGCCTATTTTTTTATTAATAATACTATAAATTGCATAAAGGCTGAATTAAGGGTATATATAATACAAAGCATTAATATCCATAAGTATTAGCCATAATAGTGAGTCAAAAGAGGTGATGAGTCTGGATGAATAATGTAGCTTTAGCTTTTTTATTAACTCTATTTGCAGGTCTATCAACAGGAATAGGCAGCCTGTTGGCTTTCTTCACCAAACAAACCAATAAGAAGTTTCTGTCTGCTGCCTTAGGGTTTTCTGCAGGTGTAATGATATACGTTTCATTTATAGAGATATTTGCTAAAGCCCGAAACTCCTTAGAGTTGGTATATGGTCCGCATAAAGGATATTGGTATACGGTTATAGCATTTTTTGCAGGAATAATTATTATGGGAATAATAGATAAAGTAATACCAAGCAATGAAAACCCTCATGAATGGCGGGATGTAGAAGAAATGGGAGAAACAAAAGAGGAAAATGAATCTGAACTAATGAGAATGGGACTTTTTTCAGCTCTGGCTATAGCAATTCATAACTTTCCGGAGGGTTTGGCAACCTTTATAAGCTCAGTACAAGACCCTACATTAGGAATAAGTATTGCAATTGCAATAGCAATACATAATATTCCAGAAGGAATAGCAGTATCAGTGCCAATATACTATGCCACAGGAAACAGGAAAAAGGCTTTCTTAAATTCCTTTTTTTCAGGACTTTCAGAACCTTTAGGTGCAATAATAGGATATACAGTATTGATGAATTTTATTAACGATGTAATATTTGGAATTATATTTGCTGCTGTAGCAGGAATAATGGTATATATATCCCTGGATGAGCTTTTGCCAACTGCTGAAAAATATGGAGAACACCATATTGCAATATATGGATTAGTTGGAGGAATGGCTGTTATGGCATTGAGTCTCCTATTGGTAGCTTAATCAATCAGGTATAAAAAATTCATTTTTAGATATAATAAATAATGACCCTTATACCATAAAAGAGACGAAGCAAATAAGGAAAATCCCAACTCCGAAGCCAGATTACAGAAAAGATAATGTAAAAAAAACAGAAGAAGGCTACAATCCCTTGAAGCTATGAGGCATGAAATAAAAGATGAAGCAATAGCAGGAGAAAAAGGGTATAGAGATCGTGAGTAGAATTTAGCGCTCACGATCTCTTTTATTTTGTAGTTAAAATAACCTGGTATAATTATAGGGGTAGGGGGTATATAATATATTGAGAGGGGGCAAATATGATACTTAGTAATGTTTCAATACCAATTGCTTTTGGAGCAGGATTTTTATCCTTTTTTTCACCATGTATTCTTCCAATGATACCAGTATATATAATGTATATGACCGGTACTAACATGGAAAGTGAACTGAATAAAAGGAAGTTTTTTGTTTTAAGAAGAACCCTTGGTTTTGTTATGGGTTTTACTGTAATATTTATGATTATGGGAACATCAGCTTCCTTTTTAGGAAGGATTTTCATAAGGAACAGGGATATATTTTATAAAGCCAGTGGAATTCTAATAATATTATTTGGATTAAATATGATGGGAGTTTTAAAAATCAGGTTTTTAAATGTAGAGAGGAGAGCTAAGATTTCAGGGAAAGCTATAAGTTGGTTTACTTCTATAATAATGGGCATGGCCTTTGCAGCCGGATGGACACCATGTTTTGGCCCGGTATTAGCTTCCATACTTATGTATGCTTCAGCATCTGATATTATCTTGCAGGGAACCTTGCTACTATTAATATATTCAGTGGGTATGGCAGTACCATTTATGCTGACAGCATTGTTTATCAATGTTTTTTCAAAGTTTATGGAGAAGGCTGAGAAGATAATGGTGTATTTACCTAAGATCAGCGGGCTTATTATGATTATATTTGGATTATTGGTATATTTTAACAAGGTTATAGACATAAGCAGATTACTACTATAAAAGGAGAGATACTGTGAGCAGAAAGATTATAGCAATAATATTGGTAGTAATGGTACTTGCAGCAGGATTATTTTATTTAACTGCTTCTAAAGATGATGAAAAGGAAGATATTCCTTCTGAAAGCAGCATATCTGATAATATAGAAGGAAATATAGAAGAGGACGAGGGTATTGTAAGTGAAGAGGAAGGGAAAGGAGAGGAACAGGAATATATTGCCGTAGGAGAGCTGGCGTCTGATTTTACTCTCTTAAACCTAAATGGAGAAGAGGTTTCCCTATCTGATTATAGAGGGCAGTATGTTTTGATAAATTTCTGGGGAACCTGGTGTAAATACTGTGATATTGAAATGCCTGACCTTGACAGGTTGGATGAGGAAAATGATGACCTGATAGTATTAGCAGTAAATGTAATGGAGGAAAAGAGCCTTGTAGAAAATTACATCAAAGAAGGAGGGTATAAATTTCCTGTTGTATTGGATGAAGATGGCAAAGTAGCCATTACCTATTTGGTGAGCTCCTTTCCAACTTCATATTTTGTAGATAAGGAAGGCATTTTACTTGGAGGAGTACCTGGCATGATGACATATGATCAAATGAATTTATTACTGAATAACATTAGGGGGAATGAATAATACACTCTGTCATACTTTATTTTTTTCATAATGATGCTATAATAATAAAAGACTACAAATATGGAGTGATTAAATTGTCTGAAAGAGAAAACAGGTTAGCAGGTAATGGCTGCGAAACGCTGATTCCATTGGAGGATAGAAAACCACTGGCTGAAATAGAGAGAAGCATAATTAAGAAATACAGAAAACAGCTTTGGAGCAAGTTTATAAAGGCCATAAAGGATTACCAGCTAATACAGGATGGAGATAGAATTGCTGTTGCCATATCAGGAGGAAAGGATAGCCTTCTTATGGCCAAGCTGTTTCAGGAACTTCATCGTCATGGGAATGCAAATTTTGAGCTGGAGTTCATAGCCATGGACCCCGGATACCATCCGGATATAAGGAAACTTTTGGAAGAGAACTGCCAATACTTGAATATCCCCGTTAAAATATTTGAATCCGGCATATTTGAGGTAGCTGACAGAATTGCAGGAGATTACCCTTGCTATATGTGTGCAAGAATGAGACGTGGAGCACTATATGGAAAGGCTAAGGAGTTAGGCTGCAACAAGCTCGCCTTAGGGCACCATTTTAATGACGTCATAGAAACCACAATGCTTAACCTGTTGTGTGCTGGCAATTTTAAGACCATGATGCCAAAGCTAAAGTCTCAAAACTATGAAGGCATTGAGCTCATAAGGCCTATGTATCTTATAGAGGAGGAATATATAAAAAGATTTATAAACTACAGTGGTATATGGCCTCTAAACTGTGCATGTATGGTAGCTGCAAAAAAAATAGGCAATAAGAGGTATGAAATAAAGGAGTTAATAGAGGAGCTTAAGAAAAAGTTTGTAAATGTGGATATATCCATATTCAGGGCAGCTGAAAATGTAAATATGGACTGTATACTGGGATGGATAAAGGATGATAAGAAATACTCATTTTTAGATGAATATGATGAATAAAACAGGCAAATGCCTGTTTTATTCTTTATATAAAGGTTCTTCAAAGGGGTCTGATATTGTGAAATGCCCCATTAGTGATTCTGCTTTTTCTCCATCTATTAGGAACTGTACTCTATCCACATTATCCAGTTCCAATAGGCTGTTTACTATCTGTGATATGGTGAAGCCCTCCTGCAGTGAACCTCCATACAGGCCCTCTTGTGAGAAGTTTACATAACAGGTTCCATCTGCAGTTTCAACCCCCAGTAAGGTTACATTGGAGGGTATGCAAGTGGTCAACTCACTGGACTCAGGACCTTTAATCAGCTCTCTTACAATGGCTTCTTCCAATGGAATATTTCCATATTCTATAGTTCTTACTTCAGGTAGAAGCTTCTCATAGCTTTCATCGCCAGTTTCTACGTAATCCTTGTTTGCAAAATAAAGGGTTACTTCAGCTTTTTCAGTATTTGGAGAAGGGTCTATAACTTCATTTTCTCCATTTTCCTCATTTTGATTATCTTCATTGCCTTCGTCAACTATATCTACATCCTCATTTGGAGTAGTATCTTTTTTTGCACAGCCTATTATGCTGATTGCCAAAACTGTTGCAAGTAAAAGGACAATATATTTTTTCATGGTTTTTCACTTCCTTTCTCTGTTTGCTACTATTATACAAAATGCTTATTAAGATAAAATAAACAAATATTAAGAAATTATGAAGAAAAAGATAAATATTTATGAAATTGTAGGGATTTCTATTGTAAATGTGGTACCTGAACCTAAAGTGCTTTTAACTGAAATATGCCATCCGTGTTTATCTATTATGCTTTTTACTATGGATAACCCTATGCCATAGCCTTCTATTCTGGAATTTCCGATGAATTGCCCATCGAATACTCTAAACCCCCTATTGAATATGCTATCAATATTATTCTCATCCATTCCTATCCCGTTGTCCTTTATTTTAAGGATAGCAGTATTATTTCTTTTTTCTAAATCTATGGATACAAAGTTATTTTCCTTACAGATATCTTTATACTTTATGGAATTATCCAGCAGATTAAATATCATCTCTTTCACTTTGTCCTTGTCACATCTTACTCTTATATTTTCGGTATTCCTAAAATGTACATCTACATTATTTCTGTTTGCATATGGTATTATAAGCTTTACTGTATCGCTAAGTATTATGCTTAAATCCTCTTCCTTTATATTTAGGATGGTGTCTTCCAGCTTAATGGATTTCATAAGGTAGTTTACCAGCTTTTCCATCCTTTCCGTTTCACTGTATATGTCCTCAAGGTATTCCCTATAGGTATCCATATTTCTGTTTCCAATGGAAAGGGATTCAATTAAAACCTTTATTGAAGTTAAAGGGGTTTTCAGTTCATGGGATATGCTGTTAATAAAGCTTTTCCTATTCCTTTCTATATTGCTCAATGTGCTGCTCATGTTGTTAAATGTATCTATTAGCTTGCCAAATTCGTCTTTTCTATTCCCTTCTATTGTATATCCTAAATATCCTTCCGATATTTTCTCCACTCCAAGGGTTAGCTTTTTTAAAGGCTTTGTAAAATTGTGTGTTGCAAATATGGTTAACATAAGGGATATTAAAAGCCCTATTGAACCTATTTTAATCATATCCTTCCTGAGTCCGCGGACATTGCTGTTTATTGAGCTCATATCAGCAGACAAAAGGACAGCACCTATTATCTTATCCCTGCCAAATTCATTTAGTATTATTGGAACGGAAAGCTGAAGCACTTCCTTACTTCCTAGATCATATACATTGGATGCTGATTTACCCTTTAAGCTGTTAGCTATTTCTTCATTGTTTATTTTTTTGCCTATATAGTCATTGTAATTATCAACAATAACTTCCCTTTCAGTATTTATTATCAGTATTCTTGCATTGGCCTGTTTTCCATAGCTTCTTACCATCATCCTTGTAAATATCATTTCATCCCTGTTTCCTTTATAGGTGTCAGCTACTATGTTGGCAGTTTGGAATAATCTTATTTCTGCATTTCTTATCTGGGTATTCCTGTAGTTGTTTAACATGATTATGCTGAATGCGGAAAAGGTCAGCAAAATTATCAGGCTGTATATTATAAGCATTTTAGCTCTTATTGAAATAGTATCCAACCCCCCACTTGGTCATGATAAATTTTGGTTTCTTTGCGTTTTCTTCAATTTTCTCCCTTAAATTTTTAATGTGAACATCAATGGTTCTTACATCTACAGGTTCTTCGCTCCATATGTGATTGAAAATCTCCTCCCGTGTAAATACTCTTCCGGGATTTCTGGCCATTAGGTAAAGCATGTCAAATTCCTTTTGAGTAAGATTTACTTCTTCACCTTTAACATATACCTTTCTTTCCTCATGGCTTATAACCAGATCGTTAAATTGTATGGTGGAAGGGGATTTGTTTGATTCTGACCTTCTTAAAATGGCCTTTATCCTGGCTATTAATTCCAGCATGTTGAAAGGCTTTGTCATGTAATCGTCAGCTCCCAGCTCAAATCCCAGTATTTTATCGTAATCCCCGTCCTTTGCAGTAAGCATTATAATAGGAGTATCATTGTTTTCCCTTATTTTCTTGCAGAGCATCATGCCGTCAATATCCGGAAGCATTAAATCAAGTATTATAAAGTCAACTTTTTCCCTGCTTATGATATCAAGTGCCTCATACCCTGTATATGCTGTATATACATTGTAACCCTGTACCTCCAAGCTGCTTTTAATCCCCTTTACAATGAGCCTTTCATCGTCAACTATCAGTATGTTCATCATATCACCTTCTATCTGTAGGGTTATTCTTATTATATCATAACCGCATTCCTTTAAATTGAAAAGGATTATTCCTGATGGCTGATAAAAATGATATAATTGAATCTAACTAGACTATATTGACAGGTGGGAAGGCATGCTATGAGGAGCACGATAAAAAGAATTATGTTAAAGCTGATTAAACTGTTTTCAGGATACTTCATATTAGCATATGGCATAGTAATGACCATTAATGCCGATTTGGGCCTTGGGGCATGGGAGGTATTTCATCAGGGAATATCCAATGTTTTCGGGATTACAATGGGCCAGGCAAGTATTTCAGTTGGAGCGGCAATAATATTATTCAACTTTGTATTTAAGGAAAGAATAGGCTGGGGAACCATATTTAATATGATATTCATAGGGATATTCATGGATGTTTTGATGATGAATAATCTGGTTCCTGCCTTTGAGGGGGTATTGCCAAGGGTTTTGATGCTTGTACTGGGTTTGCTGATTATAGGATTTGGCACTTACTTGTATATTGATGCTGAATTAGGTTCAGGACCCAGGGATGGGCTTATGATAGCCCTCGCCAGGAAGACTAAAAAACCCGTTGGATTAATAAAAAACGTTCAGGAGATAACTGCAGTGGCAGTAGGATTTCTACTGGGAGGAAAAGTGGGAGTTGGAACTGTTATGATGTCATTGCTGGGAGGATGTATAATGCAGTTTGTATTTAAGCTGGTTAAATTCGATATCAATGGAATAAACCACAGGTTCATAGATGATGATATAAGATTTATCAGGGATAAGCTGGCAGATAAAAATGCATAATAGATGGTTACTTCAGGCACAACTTGGGTAAATATATTTTGTTCAGCGAAAAATACAAAATATTCAATAAATAAGGAAAAGAGCAGGTGTTGCTATGTCAAAGATTAAGACCAATGTCATGAGGATTCTGGATAGTAAAAACATAGAGTATTCAGTGCTTACATATGACAGCAGTGATGGGAAAATAGACGGAATATCAGTAGCTAATAAAATTGGAAGAGATGTAAATACTGTATTTAAGACTTTAGTTACCATGGGAAAAAGCAGGGAAATATATGTGTTTGTCATCCCCGTTGAAAAGGAGCTGGATTTGAAGAAGGCAGCCAATGCCGCTAATGAGAAGAATATTGAAATGGTACATGTAAAGGATATTACAAAATACACAGGCTATGTTAGGGGAGGATGTTCTCCCATAGGAATGAAAAAGGAATATCCTACATTTATAGATGAGTCTGCCCTGATGCTTGAAAAGATTATAGTAAGCGGCGGGAAAATAGGAGTTCAAATAGAAATTAAAGTGGATGACCTTATGAAAATAACCAATGGCCAGATATTCGAGCTTACCAAATAAACTTCATAGCACCAAAAAGAGGTGAATAATTTTGGATTACGAAAAACAGATTGAAAAGTTTGCTGCATATTTTAGGAAACATGAAAAGAGGAAAGAGGATCTTAGAATAGGCGTGGAACTGGAACACTTTGTAATATACAAAGATACCTTAAAGACTGTTTCCTATTACGGGAAGGATGGAGTTGGTGAAACATTAAGGGAATTGGAGCTAAAGGGCTGGAATGGCAGGTATGAAGGAGATAATATACTTGGGCTTAATAGTGAAAACAAAACCATAAGCCTAGAGCCAGGAAGCCAGATAGAGCTCAGCATAGCACCTCAAAGGAATATAGAGGATTTGGAAAGGGATTATTTCAGCTTTCTAAATGATATCATACCAATACTGGATAGAAAAAATCAGGGGCTTATAACAACCGGATACCATCCTGTAACCAGAATACAAGATATCAGGCTAATACCTAAGAAGAGATATGACTATATGTACGAATACTTTAAGACAAAGGGAATTCATGCCCACAACATGATGAAGGGTACTGCATCTGTGCAGATATCTATAGATTATGAATCGGAAAAGGATTATGTAAGAAAGTTCAAAACTGCCAGTGCTTTATCTCCAGTGCTCTATGCTATTTTTGACAATGGATACTATTTTGAAGGGAATATTTGGGAAAAGCATAGCCTCAGGGCACATATATGGAGCAACTGCGATGACGACAGATGTGGAATTGCAAAAGGAACCTTTGATGAGGATTTTGGATATAGGAAGTATGCAGAATACATATTAAACATGCCTCCAATATTCATATCTGACGGGCAAAAGACTTATCCCACGGGGAACAAGCTGGTTAGGGAGATATTTGACCCGGATGGATATTCCATTGAAGAGCTGGAGCATATTTTAACTATGGTATTTCCAGATGTAAGGACAAAGAAGTATATAGAAATAAGAATGATGGATGCAGTTCCATATCCATTGAACTTTTCGGCAGCAGCCTTAATAAAGGGGCTTCTGTATGATGAAAATAATTTGGAAAAACTGTATGATTTTGCAAAGGATGTAAGAGAAGAAGAAGTATTAAGGACAAAAGAGGAGCTTGTTAAAAAGGGGCTATATGCTGAGTTTAAGGGGAAAACTCTGTTGGATGCAGGAAACTATATTGTTCAACTTGCAAAGAATGCCTTAAGTGAAAGGGAAAGGAAATACTTATTGCCTCTTGAGGAAATGCTAAGGCATAATAAGAATCCATACGAAATCACAAGGGAAAAATCAGCACTGGGAAGGAAGGAGTCCATAAGCTGGTGTGTATTGAGTAAAACAATAAATGCATAAATTATTTTAAGTAAATATAAATATTCTAAAATTGCTATTCATAAGAATAATAAGGACAGCAGAATATAAGCTGTCTTTTTTGATAACATGGCAAGGGGGATTGAGTATGGAGCTAAAAATCAATTGGGAAGCAAATAGGGAGAAAATTGACAAGCTTAATGAATTCATTGAGAATAACAGACATAAGGATGGAGTACTCATGCTGGTACTTCAGGAAGTTCAGGAATTGTTTGGATACATTCCTTATGAAATTGCAAAGCTGATTTCAAAGGAGCTTAAGATACCCTTGGCAGAAATATTTGGAGTAGCGACATTTTATTCCCAGTTTTCCCTTCATCCAAAGGGTGAAAATGTCATAGGAGTCTGTTTGGGAACTGCATGCTATGTAAAGGGCGGTCAGGAGATACTTAAAAAAATAGAGGAGCTATTGGGTATTACAGTGGGACAAACTACTCCCGACGGCAGGTTTTCAATTGATGCCACAAGGTGTTTAGGTTCTTGCGGGCTTGCACCTGTAATGATGATAAACGGACAAATCCATGGAAGGCTTACTGCAGACAGGGTGGAAGAAATCATTGAGCAATATAGATAGAATGGAGGGAAATACATGATAACCATTCAGGAGTTAGATGCTATCAAGGAAAGAACCCTAAAGGCTATGGGGGCTAAGCTGTATAAGCTGAACAGGGAATTAATTGGGGAAAAGTCATACAGGCATGTGCTTATATGCGGAGGCCCAGGCTGCCATTCTTCAAAGGTGGAGGACATAAAGGAAAGGTTTATCAGAGCAATAGACAGGAAAGGGTTAAAAAATGTAGAGGTAAGCATTGCAGGATGCTTTGGATTATGTGAATCAGGCCCTAATATAGAAATATATCCTGAAGGGGTTTTCTACAGCAAGGTAAAACCTGAAGACATAGATGAAATAGTGGAAAAGCATCTCTGCAAAAATGAGATTGTAGAAAGGCTACTCTTTGAAGGTGCGAGAAAAGGGGAACAGGTGATACCTGTACATCAGGTGGATTTCTACAAAAAACAGAAGAAGATAGCCTTAAGAAACTGTGGAATCATAGACTATAACAATATAGATGAGTATATTGCATTGGACGGGTATCAGGCGTTGGCAAAGGTACTGACTGAAATGGAGCAGGGAGAAGTCATAGAGGTAATAAAGCGGTCCAATCTAAGGGGAAGAGGGGGAGCAGGATTCCCTACAGGCAGGAAATGGGAAACTGCCTATAAATACCATGCAGATAAGAAATATGTAATATGCAATGCTGATGAAGGGGACCCTGGTGCTTTTATGGACAGAAGCATACTGGAAGGCGACCCTCATTCGGTACTTGAAGGAATGGCCATATGCGGTTATGCCATAGGTTCAGACCAGGGATTTATATACGTAAGAGCTGAATATCCGGTAGCTGTTGAAAGGCTGAGAACTGCAATAAAGCAAGCCAGAGACAAGGGGCTTTTAGGTAAAAACATATTCGGCACAGGATTTAATTTTGATATAGAGCTGAGGCTTGGAGCAGGAGCCTTTGTATGTGGAGAGGGAACAGCCTTAATGGAATCCATAGAAGGCAGAAGAGGAATGCCAAGGCCTAAGGTGGAAAGAACTGCTCACAAGGGGTTGTGGGGTAAGCCTACAATCATAAACAACGTTGAAACCCTGGCAAATGTACCTCCAATAATCATCAATGGAGCAGACTGGTTTAGAAGCATTGGTACGGAGGATTCCTCCGGGACCAAGGTATTTGCTCTTGGAGGTAAGGTAAAGAATACAGGGCTTGTAGAGGTTCCCATGGGAACCACATTGAGGGAAATAATATTTGATATAGGAGGAGGAATTGCTGGAGGCAGGAAGTTTAAGGCAGTTCAAACGGGAGGGCCATCAGGAGGATGTATACCGGAAGAATTTCTGGATACACCAGTTGATTTTGCATCGTTAGCCAAAATAGGCTCCATAATGGGGTCAGGAGGAATGATTGTTCTTGACGAGAATGACTGTATGGTGGATATAGCCAGATTCTTTTTGGACTTCACAGTAGATGAGTCCTGTGGCAAATGCATACCCTGCAGGGAAGGAACCAAGAGGATGCTCGAAATACTGGAGAGAATCACCAGGGGCGAAGGAACTGAAGAGGACCTGGAAAGGCTTGAATCTCTAGCGGAAAACATAACTATAAGCTCCCTCTGCGGGTTGGGACAGACTGCATCAAATCCTGTAAAATCAACGTTGAAGTACTTCAGGGAAGAATATAAAGCCCACGTATATGAAAAGAGATGCCCAGCTGGCGTATGTAGGGAATTATTGGAGTTTTACATTACAGACAAATGCATCGGCTGTACCAGGTGTGCCAGAAACTGTCCTGTTTCAGCAATAAGAGGAAATGTGAAGGAAAGGCATACTATAGATGCTGAAAAATGTATTAAATGCGGTACATGTATGGAAGTCTGCCCTGTAGGTGCAGTTATCAAGAGATAGAATTTTTTACAATACATAATGAATAGGGGTTGAATGTAATGGTTGAAATTACTGTCAACGGCAAGAAGTATCAGGTTGATAAGGGTATAACCATACTTGAAGCCTGCAATAGACTAGGCATATCCATTCCTACATTATGTAACGATGATAGGCTGGAGCCTTATGGTGCCTGCAGGCTATGTGTAGTGGAAATAAAGGGAAGAAGGAACCTGGAAGCTTCATGTTCCACAAAGGTAAGGGATGGAATGGAAATAGAAACACATAGCGAGAAGGTAATAAAGGCAAGGAAGGAAATACTTGACCTGTTATACTCAAACCATCCGGAGGACTGTTTAACCTGTGAAAAGGCAGGAGAATGCAAGCTGATGGATTATTGCTATGAATACGGCATAAAGAAGGGCTCCTATATAGGGGAAAAGAAGAAATACCCTATTGATGAATCCAATCCGTTCTACTATTATGATCCGAACAAGTGCATACTCTGCGGAAAATGCGTAAGGGTATGCAGGGATTTGCAGGGTACCAGCGCCATTGCTTTTAAGAACAGAGGATTTAATACCAAGGTATCCACCCCCTTTGATATGGGGCTGGCAACTTCAGACTGCGTTTCCTGCGGAAACTGTGTGGCTAATTGCCCTGTGGGAGCCTTGATGCCCAAAAAGCCTGAGAAATTCAGGACCTGGGAAGTAAAAAAGGTAAAAACCACCTGTATATATTGTGGAGTAGGGTGCCAGATGTACCTGCTGGTAAAGGGAAACAGGGTTGTGGGAGTAGAGCCTGCACGAGGAAAGGCAAACAATGGCCTCATGTGTGTAAAGGGAAGATTTGGATATGGTTTTATAAATCATCCTGATAGGCTGAAAACTCCGCTTATAAAGAGAAATGGCAAATTTGAAGAGGCTACCTGGGAGGAAGCCTATGATTTGATTGTAAATAAGATAAAGGAAATAAGGGAGAAATATGGCCCTGACAGCCTGGGAGGGCTATCATCAGCTAAATGCACCAATGAGGAGAACTACCTGTTCCAGAAGATGTTCAGAGCGCTGATAGGGACCAACAATGTGGACCACTGTGCCCGCCTCTGACACTCTTCAACAGTTGCAGGTCTTGCAACTACATTGGGAACCGGGGCTATGACAAATAGCATAGAGGAAACTCTGAACACTGACTTAATATTTATAATAGGGTCAAATACTACGGAAACCCATCCTGTAATAAGTACTTTCATGAAGAGGGCAATAAAGAGGGGAGCAAAACTCATAGTGGCAGACCCCAGGAGAATAGAGCTGAGCCAGCTGGCAGATGTGTACCTGCAAATAAAGCCAGGCACCAATGTTGCATTGCTTAATGGAATGATGAATGTTATATTGGAAGAGGAATTATATGATAAGGAATTTATAGAGAAGAATACTGAGAACTTCGAAGCATTCAGAGAGGTCATAAAGGGCTATACTCCGGAGGTGGCAGCCCAGATTTGCAATGTAGACAAGGAAGATATAATAAAGGCTGCCCGATTATATGCAAGGGCTCCAAAGGCAGGAATTTATTATACAATGGGTGTAACCCAGCATAGCACAGGAACCAGCGGTGTAATGAGCATATCCAACTTAAGCCTTCTATGCGGAAATGTAGGCAAGGAATCAGCAGGGGTTAATCCACTGAGAGGTCAAAATAACGTTCAAGGCTCAACAGATATGGGTGCAGTTCCTACTGACTATCCTGGATACCAGAAGGTATTTAAACCGGAGGTTAAGGAGAAGTTTGAAAAGGCATGGAATGCAAAGCTATCAGGAACTGTAGGGCTTACAGTTGCCGAAATGATGAAAGAAGCAGAAAAGGGCAACTTAAAGTTTATGTATATAATGGGGGAGAATCCAATGGTATCAGACCCGGATATAAGCCATGTGGATAAAGCACTAAGGAGCCTGGACTTCCTGGTAGTACAGGATTTATTCCTGACGGAAACTGCAGAATATGCAGATGTAGTACTGCCTGCATCCTCCTTTGCTGAGAAGGATGGCACTTTTACAAATACTGAAAGAAGAGTCCAAAGGGTAAGGCAGGGGATAAAGCCTGTTGGAAATTCAAAGCCTGATTGGCAGATACTTTCAGATATTATGAAAAGGCTTGGCCATGAAAAGGAATACTCACATCCCAGTGAGATAATGGAGGAGATTAGAAGCGTAACTCCCCAATATGGAGGGATTACCTATGAAAGAATTGAAGAAGAAGGACTGCAGTGGCCATGTCCTGATTTAAGCCATCCGGGAACTAAATACCTTCACAAGGACAAAATAATGAGAGGCAAGGGGCTCTTTATGTCTATTGATTACAGGGAAAGCGTTGAAACCCCTGATGAAGAATATCCATTCATACTGACTACAGGAAGACTGAGATATCATTATCACACCAGAACCCTTACAGGAAGGGTTGAAGAGCTGAATAAACTGCAGCCGCATTCGTTTATGGAAATAAATGAAGCTACAGCCAGTAGGCTTGGCATTGCAGACGGTGAAAAAGTACGGGTAATATCAAGGAGAGGAGAAATAGTAGTCAATGCCAGGATTACGGATGCTGTAGATGAAAATGTGCTTTTTATACCTTTCCATTTCGCAGATACAAGGGTAAACTATTTGACCCATACTATGGATTTGGACGAATATTCAAAGATTCCGGAACTGAAGGTTACTGCTGTAAAATTAGAAAGGATAGGGAGCTGACAATATGCTTGAATTTGGCACTGCAGTTATACTGGCTGGAGGAAAGAGCACCCGCATGGGGTTCGATAAACAGCTGCTGAAAATAAATGAGAGAAGCCTTATAGAAAGCATAAGGAGGAAGCTTAAGAGGGAGTTTGACGAGATAATAGTTGTAACAAATAAGTTTGAATACTATATAGGCTCAACAGATAAGATTGTTGAGGATAAGATTGTGGGCAAAGGGCCTCTGTCAGGCATACATGCAGGCCTTGTGGAGGCCTCAAGCCATTATGTTTATTTTGTAGCCTGTGATATGCCCAATATAAATCTTGATTATATACGCTTCATGAAGAAGGAAATTGAAGGGCTAAATGTAATGGCCTGCATAACAAAATTCGGAGAGTGGATAGAGCCCTTTAATGCCTTCTATTCAAAGGATATGATACAGGACATAGAGAATTACCTTCAAAAGGACAAAAGGTCTGTTAACTCCCTTATAAAAAAACTTAATGTCTACTATATCGAAGAGGAAAAGGCCAGGGAATTCAGTCCAAACTGGGATATGTTTTTAAATCTAAATACAAGAGAAGAGTTGAGGGACTATCTAATGGCCATATCCGGCAAATTGAGGTAGATATTATGAAGGATGTAAAGGAAGTAAAAATAACAAGAGTAGATAGAGATAAAATAACCAGTGAGGATGATATAGTTGCAGCAGAGCTTCCTTTTACTATATTTGTAAATGATGAGGAGATTGTAACTCTTCTGTGCAGTCCCAATTCATTAAAGGAGCTGACTGTTGGATTTCTATACTCTGAAGGCTTTATATCAGCACTTTCCAATATTGACAAGATTTATATAGATGAGGAAAAGGGATTAGGATATGCATATATAAACAATATAAATGAATTCAGCAAGGACTTTAGAGGAAAGAGGACAATTACCTCAGGCTGCGGGAAAGGCACGGTATTTTACAATGTACTTGACTCCTTCAAATCCAGGAGGATAGAAAAGCCTTTGCATGTAAACATTGAGTCCATAAAGTCATTAATGAGAATATTCAATAAAAGGTCAGAAATGTTTATGAAAACTGGAGGGGTTCATAGCTGTGCATTGTGTAGTATGGAGGAAATAATAGTATTCAATGAGGATATTGGAAGGCATAATGCATTGGATAAGGTATTCGGAAAAGCCCTGTTGGATGGAATAGATACTAAAGACAAGATGGTGCTTACAAGTGGGAGGGTATCATCAGAAATACTGATAAAGGCAGCGAAAAGGCAGGTACCGGTTATCATTTCACGTTCGGCACCTACAAGCCTTGCAGTGGAAATATCGGAAAAACTTGGCATTACCCTTGTAGGCTTTGCAAGGGGAGAGAAGATGAGTATATATACAGGCAACAGCCCTTTTTAGGGCTGTTTTTTATTGAATAAACTTAATAGATAGAATTACAAAAATATTATATGTTTATAAAGGCTATGGAATTTTGTTTTAAATAATCGGCTGAAAATTCTAAAAACAATATTGAGTAGGCTTATACTTATGTTATTATATTATCAAAGGGGGTGTAATGGTGATTAGGGTTGAAGTGAGGTTATTTGCACACTTTAGGCAAGGAAGAAAAAAGGCTCAAATAATGGATGTTGAGGAAGGCACTATTATATCAGATGTACTAAAAGCATTAAACATAGACGAAGACGAGGTGGCCATTATGCTGCTTAACGGTAGAGATGGTCCAGCAGATAGGGAATTAAAAGATGGAGATGTAGTATCCATTTTTCCACCCATAGGAGGAGGTTAAAACTGACTATTATGAAAAAAATGTCGAAAATTGCGATATATTTTTAGAGGAATATAGTTCTTTTTGTAGAAGTATACATAAAACTAAATTAGCATTCATTTAAACATAGATATACTAGAGTAAGCATATTTTTGCTATTACCATTTGGAATAAGATAATATGAAGAGCTCGAGGTATTCGAGTACAAGATATGAAATTAAGGAGGTGGCTTTATTGGCAAGCAAAAAAAAGAAAAATAAGGGTTGGTTTAAGCTTAGCGCTGACAATGAGCAGGTTCAGGAAGGGTCAAATGAAGGGCAAGTCGAAGAATTGGTTATAGAAAACGAAAATGTTAATACTGAAAATGTTCTTTCCAAGGAAAATCAGGATAAGACAGTATTGGATTTAATAGTATCTACAGAAAATATCATTAAAGAGCGCAAACTATTTCTATATGAAATAAATGCTCTTAACGAACAGCTAGCTTCAGCAAATGAGACTATTAACCGGATTAGGCAGGAATTATCCGCAAAGGATCAAATGCTGGAGGATAGCAAGAAGGAAATCGAGAATCTGGAAAACAACCTTGCAAATAGTCAGGAAAAGTATGAACAATTGCTGGAAGATTATAAGGCGTATCGAAATGAATCAACAGCAGAATATGAAAAAATTTCAGTTCAATTAAAGCTGGAAATGGATAAGTACAAACAATTAAATGATGAATTTAAAGCCTTCAAACAGGAAAGTTCAGATAAGATTAATGAATTAACAGAAACTATTAGAAATCTGGAAATCGAGAATAAGCGTTACATAAAACAATATCAAGAAATACTTGAAGAAAAGTCTAAACTCATTGAATCAATAAATGCTTTTACAGAGAGAATGTCCTCTTCATTTTTACAAAAGGTATCTAAATCAGGCAGCAGCAAATAATATTCCACTTCCAAAATAATTGGGGCAATTTGCTCTAGTATATAACATTGAAGAAAATTGGGCAATTAATATGCCCGATTTTTTTATCTATATTTCGAGTAGCTAATAAAAAGGGGATATATTTTTAAAAAGCATTCTGAAATTTTCAAGCTGTAGAGTTGCATAGAAGAAAGATATGCGATGATAAAGGACAGGCTGGAAAATACAATCATAATTCATGGCCTGATAAATATGCATGCAGGTTTACCAGCCCAAGATAGTATATCAAAAATCCTTTAGGGATTATATAGGCCTATCAGGTTTAATATAAAAATTATCCATAGTTTATGGAAATAAGTAGTAATAAAGAAACTATCTATGAATATAATAGAAAATAAATTATCACTTTATAAATTTGCCATATTGTTCCAGTTTAAAGAACAGGGAATAACAAGAATGTGGAATTCATGAAACTGTATAATATGGAGAGATATGGGGGTAAAATAATGCTGCATTATATAATACCTGGCAGAGGGGAACTGAAAATAGAAAATGTAGTATTGGATTATAACGGTACCATAGCAGTTGATGGCAGGATAATAGAGGGAGTCAGGGAACGAATTAATAAGCTGAAGGAACACGTAAATGTATATATACTTACAGCTGATACCTATGGCACTGCAAAGGAAGAATGCAATAATCTGGGAGTTAATGTTTTATATTTTCCAAAGGAAGACTCGGGGATATTCAAAAAGGAAATGGTTATGAAACTGAACGGACACAAAACCATATGTGTAGGCAATGGATATAATGACATACCCATGTTTAAGGAGAGCATACTGTCTGTAGCAGTAATAGAAGGCGAAGGCTCATGTGGAAAGCTACTGGCTAATGCAGACATAGTAACAAGGTCCATAATAGAAGCCTTAGACATTATACTGGATGAAAATAAGATTAAAGCAACTTTAAGAAGTTAAAAGCCTGTACTCATTGGAGTACAGGCTTTTAATTATGCACCCAGATATTCTTCCAGTGTAATATTTCTTTCATATATCTCCTTTGCTGCTTCCTTTCCTACATACCTAATATGCCATGGCTCATAGCTGTATCCTGTAATATCCACTTTATCCTCCTGATAGCGGATTATAAATCCAAATTTGTGGGCATTTTCCTTTAGCCAGATTCCTTCAACAGTTTGTCCAAATTTTTGCGTCAAATCAAACCCAACAGACTGACATGATACATCCATGGCAAGGCCTGTCTGATGTTCGCTCTGGCCAGGATATGCAGTAAGCTTATTTGCTTCCTCAAATCCATCTCTTGCAGCCCTTGTGTCAAACAGATATTTCTGTCTGTTATAAGACCTGTAGCCTGAAACAGCAAACAGATATATTCCTTCCTCCTCAGCTGCTTTAAACAGCTCTTCCAAAGCTTCTGCAGCCTCTTTTCTCATCTGTTTCTTTTCATCGAATCCCTCAAAAGTGAACCTGACATTAGGAACAACCAGATCATCAGGCACATAATCAGATGGAAGGTTTCTGTTTTTGTTGACTAAAACCAGAATGTCATCAGTATTGTCTACAATTACCTTGCCATCATCATCTATGTGGCTGGTTTCTTCCAGTAAATCCACTTCCTTTTCTTCTTCTTCGACTTCTTCATCAGCATTGGATTCTGAAGGGATGTTGCTTTCATCTTCTGATGGAGTAGTAATACTGTCCCCGAAAGTATCAGGCGATGGATTATTAATTACTGGAGATGATTCGCTCCTTGGACGAAAAATAAATATACTGATAAATACGCATAACAATATTGCGAATATAAATGACCTTTTTTTCATAAAGAACAACTCCTTATAAGAGATATTTATTATATACGATAAAAAGCAATTAATTCCTCCTTTATTTTACTATAATTCTGCTATTAATTAAACCTATGAAGGGTATACTTATACTGAAATTCTATATAAATAGATTTTAGGAGGTAGAATATGTCACAGTTTGCTATTAGGGTTGATGCCAGAATATTTGAGCTAAAGGATAAACACCCTGCTATTTTCAAAGCATTTGATGAGCTGAAGGATGTGGAATATGAATAAGGGAATAAAATGGATTGGATATATTGTATTCATAATACTGTTTGCCCTTGTAACCTTTTTTGGGCTGGGGCCTGTTTTAATGGCTGATGGCACTTTGCAGGAGAGGTTATTGACTCTAGTAATAGTAATAATCATATATATAATACTTATATATGCCTTAAGATACTGGCTAAAAAGAATTAATAAAAAATAAAAAAGCATATTGCCAAAGTTCTATTGGGATAGTAAAATATTTTTTGTCATAATTTTAGAGAATAGGAAGATAATCGTATGGAATTCATTACTTTTAATCCTTTTAGAACTTTGGGAATACCAAATGTATCCTATATTAAACCTGAAAACATGTTCAGAGAAATAGAAAGAATTAAAAAAGCTGATTATATATTGTTTCCTGAGTACTGGCAGGTAAATGCATTGGTATATGGATTGAATAAAAAGATATTTCCCAGCATAAACACATATCACCTTGGACACAACAAAATAGAAACTACCAGGGTGTTGCAATGCACTTTCCCCGAAAACGTACCATATACGAGGATACTCAACAGGGATTTGGCAGATATTGAATCCATTGAAGAAGAGTTTGGATACCCGTTAGTAGCCAAGGAAATCAAGAATTCCATGGGAAGAGGGGTATACCTTATAGAAAACAGACAGGAACTGCTAACCTATATTAATAACAATGAATCACTTTATATACAGGAAAGGCTCCCTATAGACAGGGATTTAAGAATTGTATTTGTGGGAGACCATGTAATTGGAGCCTACTGGAGAATAGCAAGGGAAGGGTCCTTCCACAACAATATTGCCAAGGGTGCTTCCTATGATTATAATAATATTCCATATGAAGCAATAAAGCTGGTGGAGGATGTGGCAAGGACTTTAAAGGTAAATCACGCAGGGTTTGATGTAGCAGTCGTTAAAGACAAGCTATATATACTTGAGTATAATGTCATGTTTGGAAATGAAGGCTTGAGAAAGCTTGGAATTAATGTGGAAAAATATATTTATGAGTATATAACCAGGGAAGATGATTATACACCTGAAAATCCATGGCCTCGTGCTTCCTGATTCGGTAACAGATGTTACCGAATTTTTTTTAATTTTGTATATAATAAGCATTAGAGAAAACGAAGAACCTAGTGCCTGGGAGGGAAATAAATGAATAAGTATTTTGATATAAAGGATAAGGTATATGATATAACAGAGAAATATCCTGAGACTATAGATGTGTTTGTCGCCAACGGATTTAAGCCATTAGCCAATGAAAGCATGAGAAAGACCATGGGGAGAACCATTTCATTGGAGATGGCATTAAAAAGCAAGCAGATAAATGTAGAACAATTTGTTCAAAAGCTTGTAGATGTAATAGAGAAGAATAGAGTTTCTGAAGACATAAGCCTTGTAGAGAGAGAAAGAGAAGAAAAAGCAGATATAAGAATAGGAGGTGTTCTTCCCTGCCCTGTGAGAATTCCTCTGATGGAAGCCTTTAACAAGTGGCTGGAAGAGGAGAAGGACAGCTTAAATGTAACTGTTGACTATGAATTAAATGCTGCAGCCCAAGGGGTTGATTGGTTAAAAAATGAAATTAAAAACGCAGAGTCAGAGGAAGCCTTATCGGATTTGTTTATATCTGCAGGTTTTGACCTTTTCTTTGATAATAGGCTTATGGGTAAATTCAGGAAGATGGGAACCTTTGAGGATATAACGGGATTTGACAAGCTAAATGAGGATTTTGACAATGAGTATATAAGCCTTATTGACCCGGATAGAGAGTATTCCATTATAGGAGTAGTGCCGGCAGTATTTCTTGTGAACACGGAAGAATTAGAAGGGATAGATATGCCAACCAGCTGGAAGGATTTATTCAGGCCTGAATTTGAAAATAGGGTAAGCTTGCCTATAGGAGATTTTGACCTGTTTAATGCAATACTTTTAAACATATATAAGGTATATGGAGTAGAAGGAGTAAAAGGGCTAAAAAAGGCCTTGTTTAAGGGGATGCATCCTTCCGAAATGGTAAAATCCCATATGAAGAAGGAAAGACCAGCTGTTACCATAATGCCCTATTTCTTTACCAAGATGACTAAGGAAAATGGGCCTATGAAGGCAGTCTGGCCAAAGGATGGAGCAATTATAAGCCCAATATTCCTGTTGAGCAAGGGATCCAAAAAGGATAAGCTTAAGCCTTTTGTAGACTTCTTTGCTTCAAAGGAAGTAGGGGAGATACTGGCTCATAATGGAAGATTCCCAAGCACAAACCCTGAGGTGGAAAATAAGGTGGATAAGGATAACAAATATATGTGGCTTGGCTGGGATTATATAAAGAAAAATGACATAGGTAAATTAATAAAGGAATGTGAAAGGATATTTGAAGAAGCTTAAGAGGTGATATATATGAATTTAGTAACAGTATCAGGCCCTCCATCATCCGGGAAGACCTCTGTAATATTGAAGGTAATAGAAGCATTTAAGGATAGGGGACTATCTGTAGGGGTAGTTAAATTTGACTGCTTATATACAGATGATGACCTGTTGTATGAAAAAGCAGGTATTCCAGTGAAAAAAGGATTGTCTGGGTCCCTTTGCCCAGACCACTATTTTGTAAGCAATATAGAAGAAGTAGTAAAGTGGGGAAGAAAGAAAAATCTTGATTTATTAATTACAGAATCAGCGGGGCTTTGCAACAGGTGCTCTCCATATATAAGAAGTATTAAATCTGTATGTGTAATAGATAATCTATCAGGAATAAACACTCCAAAGAAAATTGGGCCAATGCTGAAAGCTGCTGATATAGTGGTAATCACAAAGGGAGATATTGTCAGCCAGGCAGAACGGGAGGTATTTGCATCCAGGGTTAATTCAGTAAATCCAAAAGCTATTACCCTCCATATAAACGGGCTGACGGGTCAGGGAGCCTTTGAGCTAAGCACATTATTGTATAATGAAGAGGAGGACATAGAAACAGTTCAGGGAGAAAGCCTAAGATTCCCAATGCCTTCAGCCTTATGCTCCTACTGCTTGGGTGAAACAAGGATAGGTGAAGACTATCAGATGGGAAACGTAAGAAAGATAAAATTAGGTGATGAATATGAATAACATTTTGAATGCTCTCACGCTGAAGGAATTGCAGCAGAAATACCCTTTTGTAATAAACTATTTTGAAGAAAACAGGCTAGATGTGGAAGGATTTGAAAACAGTACCTTCGATGAATACCTGAATCATTTCTCAGAAGAGGAAATTGAAGAGTGGGGAATAGATATAAAGGGCATTAGAGAAGGATTGCTGGAATATATATCTCAGATGATAGAATTTTTGGGACTTGAAGAGGATCGGGGCATTGAATCCCTTACCATTGTAGCTGGAACGGATAAAAGCGGAAAGAAGGAGAACTTTGAAGAGTTTACCATTAGGAAATCAGAAATAGTATCCATAGTTGGTCCTACAGGCTCAGGAAAGAGCAGGCTTTTGGCAGATATTGAATGGGCTGCTCAAGGGGATACGCCTACAAAGAGGAGAATCCTCATAAATGGAGAAGTTCCTGATATGAAGTGGAGATTTTCCTCCAACAATAAGCTGGTGGCTCAGCTATCACAGAATATGAATTTCGTAATGGATCTAACAGTATATGAGTTTTTGAAACTACATGCTCAGAGCAGGATGGTAGAAAGGGAAGAGGAAGTGATAAAGGAGATAATAGAAGCAGCAAATAATCTATCAGGGGAGAAATTTGACCTAAATTCCCAGATAACAAGCCTAAGCGGTGGTCAATCCAGAGCCCTTATGATTGCGGATACAGCAATATTAAGCTCCTCACCAATAGTGCTGATAGATGAAATAGAAAATGCAGGAATAGATAGGAAAAAGGCATTAAACCTATTGGTTTCCAGCGACAAGATAGTCCTCATAGCAACCCATGACCCTATACTAGCCCTTATGGCAGATAAAAGGATTGTAATCAAAAACGGAGGAATAGATAAAATCATAGAAACAAGCAAAGAGGAAAAAAAGGTATTGGAAGAGCTGGAAAGGATGGACAGCATAATTCAAAAAATGAGAAATGATTTAAGAATAGGGCTCACAATCGATTCAATATAAAGGTGCAAAAGGGACGGTTCTTTTGTCTTGTTTTAGTGCAGAGGGTGCAGAGGGTATGCAGAGGGGACGGTTCTCATGTCTAGTTTTTTCAGTGACTAGAAGTATATTTGCAGCGATAAGAACTGGCTTCGGAAAGATTTGAAAGATTTGCATACTTTATAAATTCTGGAGTGGTAGTTTCTTGTTTGTAAGTATATTTAATAAATATAATAAAAACTAGTTAAAATTTATCATAATGAAAGGATGATAAAAATGCATGAAGGATGTTCAGGTAAATTTGAAAATGGCAAGCAGGTAGTGGATAAAATAAGGATGATGGGGTTTGCAAAACAGCCTATGATAATGCCCCTTGATATAAAATGTGAGGAATGCGGAGAGGAGTTTACAATGGAAACCCATGAAGCAAAGTGCCCTAAATGCGGGATGGTATATGGAGTTACTCCATGTCATGCCTTTGACCCAAAAAATGTAATGGCTGCTGGAAAGGACTATTAATCGCAAATTGTTAACTAAGCTGGCTTTAATGCCAGCTTTTATGCTTTTTGCATTGGAATATTTGATTTATCAGATTTTACTGTCATATTATGAAATAAAGGTTTAAACACAAAAACAATTGGCATATATGTAAAAAATCCTTGGAGGTGAGCAAATGGCAGCGGTTATTAGAAAAATGAAACTGACAGATATAGATACTGTTAAGGAAATTGCAATTAAAAGCTGGCATCATACATATGATGGTATCATTCCCATTGAAATACAGGATAGATTTCTGTCTATGGCATATAGCAGGGATACCTTGAAAAAGCGATTAGAAACATCACCTTTTTACGTTGCAGAGGTTAACTGACAAGTAGTTGGTTTTGCCAATTTTTCTAATTTGAAAGATAATGGTGAAGTAGAGTTGGCAGCTATATATTTGCTTCCGGAGTTCCAAAGAAAAGGTATTGGTTCAAAGCTGTTAAAGCAGGGAATAGAAGAGCTTTCTCCCAGAAAAGTATTAGTTAGCGTGGAGTCTAAAAATATTATTGGCAAGGATTTTTAAAAGGCAAAAAATTTTGAAACAGTAGGTAATATAGAAGAGGACTTTTTTGGTCATAAGCTTGAAACAACAAGGATGGTATTAAGAATAAAATAATAAGACTGAAATTTTTTGCCCCCGTAACATATGTTACAGATTTAGTAGGAATTAAATAATAAAATATAATCATCAATAAGAAACAAGGGGGTTTAAAAGTCATGTCTATGTTTTGTTATCAATGTCAGGAAACTGCAGGAGGAAAAGGCTGCACAAAAGTAGGTGTTTGCGGTAAGACAGCAGACCTGGCAAACTTACAGGACTTAATGATCTATACACTAAAGGGTATTTCAGAGGTAGGTGTAAAAGCTGACGAAATTGGATATGAAGTACCTGGTCTGGATAGATTCATAATGGATGGTCTGTTTATGACAATTACAAATGCAAACTTTGATAAGGAAAGATTTTTAAAGAAGATTAAAGAAGGACTTAAACTGAGAGACGAGATTAAGGCAAACCTGATGGAAAGAGGAGTAGATTTAAGCAACCTGAAGGATGCTGCTACTTTCTCAGTTAATTCAGATGATGAAATAGTATATAAGGCAAATAACGATAAGGAAAGAGTTGGAGTATTGGCTACAAAGGATGAAGACATCCGCTCATTAAGAGAGCTTATTACTTACGGACTAAAGGGTATGGCTGCTTACGCAGAACATGCAGATAACCTTGGATATAGTGATCCGGAAATTGCCAAGTTCATGAGAAAGGCTTTGGCAGCTACAATGGACGATAGCCTGACTGTAGAGGACCTGATTAACTTGACAATGAAAACCGGGGAATACGGCGTTAAGGTAATGGCACTTTTAGATAAAGCAAATACATCAACCTACGGAAACCCAGAGATTACAGAAGTAAACATCGGAACCAGAAACAATCCTGCAATATTAGTATCAGGTCATGATTTGAGAGACCTGGAAGAGCTGCTAATTCAAACAGAAGGTACTGGAGTAGATGTATATACACACGGTGAAATGCTGCCAGCTCACTACTATCCAGCATTTAAGAAATATAAACACTTTGTAGGGAACTATGGTAATGCATGGTGGAAACAAAGAGAAGAGTTTGAAAAGTTCAATGGACCAATTCTATTTACAACAAATTGCCTGGTACCACCAAAGGAAACATATGCTGATAGAGTATATACAACAAACTCCACAGGATATCCAGGATTTAAGCATATCCCAGATAGAGTAGATGGCAAGCCAAAGGATTTCTCAGAAATAATTGAACATGCAAAGAAGCTTCCACCACCAACTCAAATAGAAACAGGCAAGATTATTGGAGGATTTGCTCATGCTCAAGTATTTGCTTTAGCTGACAAGATAGTGGAAGCAGTTAAATCAGGAGCAATCAGGAAATTCTTCGTAATGGCAGGCTGCGATGGAAGAATGAAGCAAAGAAACTACTATACAGAATTTGCCAAGGCTCTGCCAAAAGATACAGTAATTCTTACAGCAGGATGTGCTAAATACAAATACAACAAGCTGAACCTGGGAGATATAAATGGAATTCCAAGAGTATTGGACGCAGGGCAATGCAATGACTCATATTCATTGGCATTAATAGCATTGAAACTAAAGGAAGTATTTGGACTGGAAGATATAAATGACCTGCCAATTGCATACAACATTGCATGGTATGAACAGAAAGCTGTAATAGTATTGTTGGCATTGTTATACCTGGGAGTAAAGAACATCCACCTGGGACCAACACTGCCAGGATTCCTGTCACCAAATGTAGCCAAGGTATTGGTGGAAAAATTCGGAATAGGAACCATTTCAAACGTTGAAGACGATATAAAGATGTTCATGGAAGCTTAATATGGATAATTAAGGGAGCCCTCAGGGGCCCCTTTTTTTATTACCCTACTCTATGTTTAACATTGGTATTTAATGTTATATAATAGCTTGCCACATTGCAGGCAACAGTTAATACTCCAAAGAATAGCCATCTCTTAGAAAATATGGTATCGAGGAAATTCAAGGTTCCTGAGTTCAGCATGAATATGAATAGAACAAACAGTGCTGATATGGCAATCCAGAACCTGTATCCAAATTTATAGTTTAAAGCTGCAACCAGGGTCCAGAATGATACATTAATGAAAAAAGCTATGAACATGACCAATACTATATATATTAAGCTATCAGTTTTTGTGTTAAATATTGAAAAATCCTGAAGCGGAGTTGATCCGGCAGCGCTTATAACATAAGGCTCAATTTTTAAAAGAATTCCTTCTATCAAGGCTACGAAAAATGATACTATAATGTTTTCCAGAACCACTGATTTAAAATAATCCCCACGGGTTACACTAAGGCATATGGCTATTGGAAAGTCTTCATAGTATCGAGTATAGCAATAGACTATAAAGAATATAAAAATAGCAACGGTATTTCCTCCAACAATGGATATTTTTGTACTTGCATGTATTCCAAAGGTCCACATATTGTTATAGTATATATTACCAATAAAGCCTAATACATCTACCAATAGAAGTATTCCCCAGAATACGGCCAAAGCTTTAAATGCTTCATTCAGCTGATATTTTATGATTCTTTTCTGGCTACTCATAAACATGCCCTCCTTTATATGGATTTTCTGTCAGGTATATGAACAGTTTCTGTAGTGGTATTTGGCTTATTTCCACATTGTTTTGCCTTAGCATTGATTTTTCTCTTTCATCTAAGTCATCGAAAATGCCTATAATTATGGAGTTGCCGAATTCTTCCCTATGGATTATGTTCTTGTTCCTTATGACTGGAATAATGTTCTCTTCCTTTCCATTCAAGAAATAGCCCTTCTTTAATATATTTGCAACCTCATCCTTAATGTAAACCTGACCATCCTTTAGTATTATTACTTCTTCAAACAGATTTGCAACCTCATCAATTAAATGTGTTGATATTATTATTGTTCTTGGATTATTCTCGAAATCCTCTAAAAGTAGATTGTAGAATTTATATCTGGTAGCAGCATCCAATCCCAAGGAAGGCTCATCAAATATTGTCAGCTTTGCTCTTGATGCCAATCCCACAATAAGCCCCACCTTTGTTTGATTGCCTCTGGAAAGCTTATTGTATTTCTTTCTTACATTTAGGTCAAACTCTTTCACCAGTTGGTTTTTGTATTCCTCGTCCCAGTTTTTATAAAGCATTCTGGCGGCTTCAAATATTTTCTTTACCTTAATTTCCTCCATGCCAAATCCGCTGTCCTTTACAATACATATATTCTCTACCTGTTTGGGGTTTTCAAACACATTCTCTCCATACAGCTTAACTTCACCACTTGTTTTGCGTATTTGATTGGAAATAATGTTTAACAGGGTGGTTTTTCCGGCTCCATTTCTTCCAAGAAGTCCATATATTTTATTTTCTTCTAAGTTTAAATTTATGCCCTTTAAGACCTCTGTTTTGCCATAGGATTTATAAAGATTTTTTATTTCAATCAACCTTATTTCCTCCTTCACGACTTTTAATATTTTCTATTAATTCATCTATGGGTATTTCAAGCCTTTTAGCCTCGTCTATTACCTTAGGCAATACTTCCTGAAAGAAAGCCCTTTGCCTTTTTTTTAATATTTTTTCTCTGGCTCCCTTTGATACAAACATGCCAAGCCCCCTTTTCTTATAGAGTATTTCTTCATCTACCAATATATTGAGCCCTTTTCTTGCTGTTGCAGGATTGATCTGATAGACCTTAGCAAACTGATTTGTGGAAGGTGCTTGGTCCTCTTCCTTTAGATTTCCGGACAGTATTTCGTTTTCAATAATCTCAGCTATCTGTATATATATTGATTTATCTGAATTGATGTCAAGCAATTGGCCACCTCCTCCATAGGTTAGTCAGTTAGTTACTTGTGTAATTAACTATATAACAATATATGTATTTTGTCAATAAGGTTTTCAATGATTTTTGTTTATGAAAAAAAACATCTGTAGAAGTTTCATATGAGGGTAGAGGAATTGCAAAACAGGAAAAGGGTGAAAGAAATGGGGGTGAAAATAAAAATATCCTAAAGAAAGAGCTTAATGGCTCTTCCTTTAGGACATTTTTTCCATAAGCTTTCTGATTTTGTCTTCTACTTCATTTTCCTCAGGGAATCTTCCTAGTTCCTTCTTTGAAAATACAGATTCTCCATTCATTGTAACTTCAAATACTCCGCCGCTTGATGGAACAAGTATAACTTTGTTGATATTGTTCTTGTGTTCATCCAAAAGTTTTTGACAAAGAGCAACTGCTCTTCCTAAATATCCTCAAGAAGTACAATACTCAATTCCTATTATCTTTTCCACACTAAACCACCCCTTAATTCATTATAGATTAATTTTATAAATACCCAAATTAGTATAAAAAATACCAATAAAACAATATTAAATTTATATATAAATACATGCTGGAAATATAAAAATCAATATTATAAAATAATACTTTAAGATGATATTTATCAACATTTGATGGAAGGATGTAGAGCATGAAAGAATATATAATTATGAAAGATGTTACAAAAATTTATAAAATGGGAGAAGTGGAAATAAAGGCTTTAAATAACATTTCCTTTTCTATAGATAAGGGACAATTTGTGGTGATTCTGGGACCCAGTGGTGCTGGTAAAAGCACTGTATTAAATATATTGGGAGGAATGGATTCTCCAACCAGCGGAAGCTTGATTGTTGATAACAATGATATTGGGAAATACTCTCCAAAGGAGCTTATTACATATAGAAGGCATGATGTAGGATTTGTGTTTCAGTTTTATAATCTGGTGCAGAACTTAACTGCTTTGGAAAATGTAGAGCTGGCTGCTGAAATATGCAAAGACCCTTTGGATCCTGAAATGGTTTTGGAGCAGGTGGGACTTAAGGACAGGAAAAACAACTTCCCAGCACAACTTTCAGGAGGAGAGCAGCAGAGGGTTTCCATAGCAAGAGCACTGGCCAAGAACCCAAAGCTGCTGTTATGTGATGAGCCTACAGGAGCTCTTGATTACAATACGGGAAAATCTGTATTGAAGCTATTGCAGGATACCTGCAGGGAAAGGGGAATGACTGTGGTTATAGTAACTCATAATCTTGCCATTGCTCCTATGGCTGACAAGGTTATAAGAATAAAAAACGGGAAAGTGGAATCGGAGGAAATAAATAAAAATCCCCTTCCAGTAGAAAGGATAGAGTGGTAATGACAAGTTCGCTAATGAAGGATACGCTTAGGCAGATTACAAAGAGTCCGGGCAGATATCTGTCCATATTATTGATTGTAGCCTTAGGTGTAGGATTTTTTGCTGGAATAAAGGCTACTGCACCGGATATGAAGATTACAGCAGATAAATACTTTGACCATTACAGGCTTATGGATTTTCGCCTTATATCAACTATGGGGTTCAATAAGGATGATGTAGAAGCAATTAAAGGATTGGAGGAAATAGAAGGATTATTGCCTTCATATTCCCTGGATGTACTGGCTGAATTCGAAGGTAACGAAAATGTGGTAAAGATTATGTCCATTCCTTTGGATAAGGCAAATACTGATGATGAATCCTATATAAACAGAATTAAGCTGGTTGAAGGAAGATTGCCCGAAAGTTCCGGTGAAATATTGGCAGAACATGGCAATGGAATAAATCCAACTTACCCCATAGGTACTAAAGTAAGGTTTTCAACAGGCACAGATGAGGATATATCTGAACTTCTAAAAAGGGAAGAATATACTGTAGTAGGCCTTGTAGAAACCCCTTACTATCTTTCCTTTGAAAGGGGCAGTACAAATATTGGCACAGGGAAAATAACCTCTTTTATGATTCTGCCAGAGGAGGAATTTAACCTTGATGTATATACTGATGTATTTCTGACTGTTAAAGAAGCAAGAGATGTTCAAACTTATGACGAGGAATATGACCTGATTCTTAATCCCGTAAAGGACAAACTTAAGAAAATAGGAGAGGAAAGGGCTACTTTAAGATTTGAGGAAATAATGGATGAAGCGAATGAGGAGCTTAATAAGGCAAAGAAGGAGCTTTATGATGGAGAGAAGGAATTAGAGGAAGAGCTTAAAAAAGCAGAGAATGAACTGGAGAATGCCAGAAGAAAACTGGAGGAAGGCCAAAGGGAGCTGGATAAAAAGGAAAGGGAATTCTATTCTCAAATCCAGAAAGCTGAAAAAGTACTAAAGGAGCAGGAGGAGAATCTTGAAAATGCTGAAAGGGAATATGAGAAAAATCTAGAGCAGTTTAACATAGAAAAAGCCAAGGCAATGGAGGAATTTCATAAGGCAGAAACTGAAATAGCAAAGGGCGAAGAGGAAATTGAAAAAAAAGAGCAGGCGCTGAATCAGCTTAAGGAAAGCTTAAATTTTATAACAGATGACGAAGAAAAGGCTAGAACCATTGAGCTGATAAGATATGCAGAAGTGGAAATTGAAAAGGGAAAGGAAGAACTGTTAGCTGCAAGGAAGGAACTGGAATCAGGGAAAAAAGAGCTGATACAGGGGGAAAAACAGCTGGAGGATGCTAAAACTGCCATTGAGGAAGGAAAGAAAAGGATTGAGGCTGAACGGGAAAACCTGGAGAAGTCTAAAAGGGAAGCCTTCTCTGAACTTGATAAGGCAAGAAGGGAACTAGTCCAGGGAAGAGAGGAATATGAAAAGGGATATAAAGATTATCTTAAGGCAAAAAAAGAAGGAAAAGAGGAAATTCAGAAAGCCAGGGAGAAGATAGCTGAGGAAGAGGAGAAGCTAAAGGACCTTAAAAAGCCTGAATGGTATGTGCTTAAAAGAAGTGAAACCAGAGACTATATAGATTATGAAATGGCTGCAGACAGAATAGATGCGGTAGCCAGTGTATTTCCTGTGTTCTTTTTGGCTATAGCTATACTTGTATCTCTTACATCCATGACCAGAATGGTTGATGAGGAAAGGACCTATATTGGGACTTTAAAAGCTCTGGGATACAGCAATATGGCCATAGCCAGCAAGTATTTAATATATGCTGCTTCAGCCAGCATAATTGGCTGCATAATAGGACTGCTAATTGGATTTAGGGTATTGCCAACGGTTATATTCAATGCTTACAGAATAATGTATATAATGCCTGATGTTATAACTGAGTTTAATGTTACCTATGCAGCAGTATCTTCGTTAATAGCAATTTTATCTACCACCATGGCAGCCTGGATAGCCTGCAGAAGTGAATTATCCGAAACTCCGGCTTTGCTTCTTAGGCCCAAAGCACCAAAGCCAGGGAAGAGAATATTTCTAGAAAGAATACATTTTATATGGTCCAGAATGAAGTTTACTCAAAAGGTTACTGCCAGGAATCTGTTTAGATATAAAAGAAGATTTATTATGACTGTATTGGGCATAAGTGGCTGTACTGCCCTTCTGGTAACAGGCTTTGGTCTAAAGGACTCCATAGTGTCCATTGTCACAAAGCAGTTCGATGAGATATACAAATACCAGATGATCATAGAGTTAAAGGATGGCTTAGGGAAGGGTTCTTCTGACGAAGTATTGGAGTTTATAAAAGAGGACAGTAGAATAAAGGACTATATACTTACAAGGCAAATTGCTATAGACGTTGGAAAGGGAAATATAGAAAGATCCGTTAACCTTGTAGTACCTGAAGACACAGATAAAATTTACGATTTTATAATATTGAGGAATAGATTGACTAAAGAGAAACTAGTAATTGAGTCTGATGGTGTTGTGCTTTCAGAAAAGATTGCAAGAATTCTAGATGCAAATGTTGGAGATGAGGTATATATACTAGATGATAATGAAAGGATAAATGTAAGGGTTACAGGTATAACAGAACATTATGCTGACCATTATATGTATATGTCAGCTGATTTATATGAGGAGATTTTTGATGAAGATATAGAGTTCCAGAGGATACTGGCACATACTGCAGATACTGAAAGGAAATTTGAAGATAATCTATCGAAGGATATTCTGAAATTAGACAATATATCTTCCGTCTCCTTTATTACAGGCATTAGCGACAGCTACAAGGACATCATAGGCAGCCTTAACTATGTAATTGTTGTAATCATAATATCAGCTGGAGCACTGGCTTTTGTGGTACTATATAACCTTACCAATATAAATATCAGCGAGAGGTTCAGGGAAATTGCTACTATTAAGGTATTGGGGTTTTATGACAATGAGGTAGCCAATTATATATACAGGGAAAATGTGATTTTAACTATTATTGGTACTTTATTGGGGCTGATTCTGGGAGTCTTCTTACACAGGTTTGTAATAGTTACAACAGAAATAGAGATGATGATGTTCGGAAGGGAAATAAGAAAGGTAAGCTTTATTTACTCTGCAGCATTAACCTTGGCCTTTTCTTCACTGGTTAACTTTGTCATGTATTATAAGCTGAAAAATGTAAATATGGTTGAATCCTTAAAATCAGTAGATTAAGCTTAAGCATGTGCTTAAGCTTAATCCCATTTCAGAGGTATAAATATCTTGTTGTTATCAGTGTACTTATCATCAAACATGCTTAATACATAGCTTTTGACGAAACAGGGTGCAGTGTTTAACAGAATATTGAATCCTTCAGTATCAAAGGCACCATACATGTTTTCATTTCTGAAGCCTGCAAAGTACTTCAGGTTTAATGTAGCTACAGTGCTGGCGATGGCTTTCATTTCATCATCTGAGAACTGGCTTATTTCAAGCAAGGAGTCATAGTATTTATCATAGGAGCGCCTATAGAAGAAATTTCTGGTATAATTCTTAAAGTTAACAAGGTTTTCATCCTGAATATTATTTTCTCTAACATACCTTTCCATGTTAACTCTATCGGTGTGATATTTATATCCATTATTGGGAGAAAATTCCAATATTCCATACTGATTTGGATATGCTACCAGACAGGATGTTGCAACATCATATATAATGCTTTCCCCTTTGCTATAGGATTTTATGTCCTGTATATGTATGTGGCCGGTTAAAACCAATTGTATACCACATTCAATAAGGACATCCATTACTTCTTGGCTGTTATCAATTGTGTAGTTTTCGTTAACCACATCACTGTGGTCCATAAGGCTATGATGCATTACGGTTATTACTTCAGCATTATTTTCTTTGGCTAACTGGCAGCATTCCTTTATCCACTCCAGAGTACCCGGATCTATTGCACCACCCATTTCAGGGGAAGTTCTAACCTTGTTTCTATTATATTTTGCTGTGTCAAGCATAAGCAGCCATACATCCTCACTTGGTGCTGCAAGATAGCTAAGGGAGCTGTTATCTCTATACACAGCTTCTCCGTAGCCAAAGGGCTCGTATAATTCAACAAATTCATCAGGACCTATGGATTTTATTTTTATCATTTCATCTCCTAAGTAGTGTCTGGCCCAGGGATTATCTATATCGTGATTACCCGGTATTACATAGACTGGAACACCTAAATCCTCAATACATTTCAGTTTCTCTACCATTTCCAGATGGCTTTCCCTTTCACCATTACAGGTTAAATCTCCGGGGATTATTAATACATCCGGCTTTCTAACTATAATATCCAATGTAAATGCATCTATTATTTCATCAGTATAATTTATTAGCTTTCCGTCTCCTGAATTTAGAAACCAATCAAAGGCTTTGCCTTCCGTATATGTACTTTCAGACAGATGATGGGGGTCAGCAGCAATAAAGAATGTTATATTCTGACCGGTTTTGATCTTAGCGTTTATTACCTGCTGTAAACTTTTATCACATCCACTGGATAGAAGCAATAAAAGAAATGAAAACAGAAAGGTTAATGAGCGTTTAATATTCACAAATATACCTCCCCTGTACAGGAATTAGTGGGGCAATTGATAAAAAAGGCTTATTTATATTATACCATACTTCCAACATTAAAAAAATTCTTAACAATAAAATAGGAATCAATAATTGATTCCTATTTTTTAGCCCTTTCGTATTGAACAGGCCAGTCTATGTCATATCCAAGTTTTTTGGCTGCATATAGAGGCCAGTATGGATTTCTTAAAAGTTCCCTTCCAAGGAATACCATATCAGCTCTGTTGTTTGAGACTATTTCCTCTGCCATTTCGGCTTCAGTTATAAGGCCACCAGCAATTACAGGCAGTTTGGTTTCATTCTTGATTATTTCTGCAAACCTTACCTGGTATCCAGGGTACATATTTATTCTGGCAGGTACAACAGCACCTGAGCTTACGTTTACCAGGTCAACACCTTCATCCTTGACTAAATTAAGTATTTCAGCTAAATCTTCAGGATGATTTCCCTCTTCAACATAGTCTTCAGCTGATACCCTTACAGCTAAAATCTTATTTTCAGGCCATACCTTTCTGACTTCCCTAAGTATATCCTTTAAAAATCTGGACCTGTTTACTACATTTCCACCATATTCATCATCCCTCTTGTTTGAAAGGGGTGATAGAAACTGGTTAATCAAGTATCCATGGGCAGCATGAATTTCTATTAAGTCAAAACCTGCTTCATCTGCTCTTTTTGCACCTTCTTTAAAGGCCTTTACTACGTCTTCAATGTCCTCCTTGCTCATTTTCTTTGGGATTCTATACTTTTCACTAAAAGCAATGGGGCTGGGAGCAATTATTTCTTCAGAATCCACTTCGCATTTTCTTCCAGCGTGACCTAGCTGAATTCCAACCCTTGCGCCGTATTCCTTGCATATAGTAGCTATATTTGATAAGCCTAATATATGTGAATCATCCCAGATACCCAAATCTCTATCAGTAATTCTGCCTCTTCTTTCTACACCAGTGGCTTCTACAATTATTAAACCTGCACCTCCTATAGCCCTACTTCCGTAATGAATAAAATGCCAGTCATTTGCATATCCATCGTCATCAGAACTGTACATGCACATGGGAGGCATTACAATTCTGTTTTTGAACTCCATATCCTTTATTTTTATGCTCTCAAACAGTTTTGCCATATTAACACACCTTTCTAAACTTTTTTAATTATTATTACCCAATTTAGTAAGTGGTTATAAACAATGGCATATGTATATCCACAAATTTGAAGCATAAACTAACTATTAATATATAGTTATCCACAAATGCATGGAATTTAAAACTCAAGGGAAGTAAATAATCTTTATTTATTTCATTTTTATTGTTATAATGGTTTTATGCAATATGAGTAGGGGATGATTTTATGAAGGTAATGGTTGTAGGAGCAGGCAAGTTAGGATATAAACTGGCTGAAGCAATGAATTTTGAAGACATGGATGTTACCTTAGTGGATCTTAATAGCGATAAACTTGAAAGAATAAGTGACCATCTAGATGTTTTAACTGTTCAGGCTAATGGTATCCAGATAGGGGTATTAAGAGAGCTTGATGTTGAAACATATGATTTGCTCGTTGCTGCTACAAATAGCGATGAAGTCAATACATTGATTTGTACACTTTCGAAAAAGCTTAATTGCAAGAAGGCAATTGCAAGGATAAGAAATCCAGAATTCATAGAACATATAGATTTTGTCAAAGAGCAATTTGGAATTGACCATATTATAAATCCGGATTTAGCTACTGCCATTGAAATGGAAAGATATATATCCAAAACATATAATCTATATTCCGGTGATTTTGCCAAGGGCAAGGTGTCCATGGTGGATTTTCACCTGGGGAGCCAAAGTAGCTTTGTAGGAAAGAGAATAATGGACCTGGAGTGCCTTGAAGGGCTATTGATAACTGCTATATCAAGAGGTGGAAATCTGATAATCCCAAATGGCTCTACTGAGTTAAAAGTTGATGACGTCATACATGTAATAGGAAAAAGCAATAATATAAATAGATTGGCTGAAATACTTGGAGTGCCTATGAGTAACAGGGAAAGTAAAAAGGTTATGATATTAGGTGGAGGGAACATTGGTTATTATTTAGCTCAACGGCTGGAAAATTCAGGAATTAATGTAACAATTATTGAAGCCAATAAGGAAAGGTGTGAATATCTGGCAGAAAAGCTTAACCATACCCTGATTATCCATGGAGATGGAACTAATATTGACTTATTGCAGGAGGAAGACCTGTCATCTTATGATACATTTGTTGGAGCTACTGGATTTGATGAACAAAATTTGTTAATGGCCTTGGTAGCAAAGCAATATGGAATAAACAAGGCCATAGCAAAGATAAGCAGGCCTAATTATACCCATATAGTAGACAGACTGGATATTGATGTAGCTTTTAATCCTGTTAACATAACTGTAAGCAATGTTTTGAAGTTCATAAGAGGCGGTAAAGTGGTATCAGTTTCCTTGCTTTTGGGAGGAGAAGGGGAAGTAACTGAAATAATTGCCAGTGAGAATTCACCAATAATCGATAAGCCTATAGCCAAACTGGGTTTGCCAAAGGGAATAATAATTGGTGCAATAGTTCATGATGGAGAGGTTATAATACCCAATGGTAACAGCATAATTCGAAAAGGGGATAGAATAATTGTATTTTCACTGGCTTCCGATACGCCAATATTGAATAAGATGACATGTCCTGTTAATAAAGGAGGCTTATTTAATGGATTTTGGGGCAATCATTAAAGTATTGGGATATTTGCTATTAATAGAAGCTGGATTGATGATGCCTTCTTTATTAGTGGCTTTATATTATGATAGCAGTGATAAGACAGGAATACTTACAAGCATATTAATAACTCTTGTAGTAGGATTTGTAATGAGTAGGGTATCCAAGTATAAAGACCAGGATATTCAAGGCAAAGAAGGATTAGCTATTGTAGGATTTGGATGGATTCTGGTATCAGTATTCGGCGCATTGCCATTTGTTCTTTCAGGGGCCATACCATCCTGGGTAGATGCTTTTTTTGAAACAGTATCAGGATTTACCACTACAGGTGCATCTATAGTTGATAATATAGAATCCTTTCCAAAAGGTGTGTTATTCTGGCGATCCTTTACACATTGGATAGGAGGAATGGGAATACTTGTATTTACAGTTGCCATTTTGCCCATGTTAGGACTAGGTGGATTTCTGGTATATAAAATAGAGAGCCCTGGTCCCATGGCAGAAAGGATTGTGCCCAGGGTAAGGGATACTGCAAAAATACTATATACAATTTATACCGTTATTACTATTATACAGGTTATATTGCTTGTGCTGGGAGGCATGCCCCTTTATGATTCTATACTTCATACCTTTGGAACTGTAGGCACTGGAGGATTTGGCATTAAAAGCAATAGCATCGGCTATTATAAGAGTACCTATATTCACCTGGTAATTGGAACTTTTATGATAATGTGTGGGACGAATTTCTCATTGTATTATTCCATTATTAAGGGGAAATGGAGAGATGTTATCAGAGATCAGGAATTAAGACAGTATTTAGGCATAATTCTGGTATCCGTACTGTTAATTGCTATTGATATCTACGAATCAATGAACTACAACAATTTTGGGTTAGCATTAAGGGATTCCTATTTTCAGGTAGGATCAATTATAACTACTACAGGCTATGCCACAGTAGATTTTGATAAGTGGCCTACCTTCAGCAAATTAATACTATTTGCTCTTATGTTTATTGGAGGATGTGCCGGTTCTACTGCTGGAGGAATGAAAAATATAAGAATTCTGATACTCATAAAAGCCATTAGAAGAGAATTCTATAAGATGCTTCATCCCAGGGCGATAATACCAATAAAGGTAAATGATAGGTCTATTTCCAGCGATACAGTTATTGGAACATCTGCTTTCTTTATGCTGTATATTCTAATATTCATTTTAGGTACAATAGTTATCTCCCTGGATGGCGTGGACTTTGAAAGTTCAACAACGGCTGTTGCAGCAACATTGGGAAATATAGGTCCAGCTTTTGGGGTTGCAGGACCAGCCAGAAACTACAGCCAGTTTAGCAATATGTCTAAACTTTTTATGTGTGGATTTATGCTACTGGGAAGGCTGGAACTATTTACATTGATTATAATGTTCAATCCAAGAATTTGGAAAAGCGAGATTTTTACAAAGCATAGATAGTAAATTAGGGGAGGGGAAAGATGAAACTAGTGTCATGGAATGTAAACGGATTAAGAGCTTGTATCAATAAAGGCTTTCTGGATTATTTCAACCAAGTGAAGGCAGATATTTTCTGTATTCAGGAAACAAAGCTTCAGGAAGGGCAAGTAGAGCTGGATTTAAAGGGCTACCATCAATATTGGAACTATGCTAAAAAGAAAGGATATTCGGGTACGGCTGTATTCACCAGGTACAAGCCCTTATCAGTCAAATATGGAATAGGAATAGAAGAGCATGATAATGAAGGAAGGGTTATAACTCTGGAATTTGAAGATTTTTATCTGGTCAACTGCTATACTCCCAATTCCCAAAGGGAACTGGCAAGGCTTGATTACAGGATGAAGTGGCAGGATGACTTTAAAGGATTTCTGAAGGAATTGGATTCAAAGAAGCCTGTTATACTTTGTGGAGATCTGAATGTAGCTCATAAGGAAATAGATATAAAGAATCCGGATGCCAACAGAAGAAATGCGGGATTTACAGATGAGGAAAGGGAAAAGATGACTGAGCTATTGGATGATGGATTCATAGATACGTTTAGATACTTCTATCCAGATAAGGAAGAAGCTTATACCTGGTGGTCCTATATGAGAAAATCAAGGGAGAGAAATATAGGCTGGAGAATAGACTACTTTATAGTGTCCGAAAGGTTTAAGGACAGGTTAAAAAATGCAGAAATTCATGACCATATAATGGGCAGTGACCACTGTCCAGTGGTGCTGGAAATAGAATAAGACACTGTACCGGTTCTGGTGTCTTATAATTGCTGTAGGGAACGGTTTGACGCCGCTCCTTAATTTATTTACATGATAAATCTATTATATTTCTACTTTTCTGATAGATAATAATCATATCCGGATAAATGCTTATAAACAACAGAATATCCATATGAATCACTGTTTTGGATATGGACTAATTACAAAGCTGTAGAGCTATACCAAAAATATTGTAGACAGCATAAATAGCCAGAGAAAGGAATATCACTGGATGAAGTAGAAAGAAGCTTTATCATATAAACCATAGTGAATTATTAGGAATTAAACATTATAATTAGGGAAAGTAGATTATGTGGACCAAACAGAGAGGAGCTTCTAGGCTGAGAAAGCTCTTTTAAAGTTGATATTGTTTTTATTTTAGGTTGGCATGATAATTGCGACAATATATTGAGTAAAGAAAATTACAGGAGGTTTATTGTAATGAAAAAAATAATTAAAAAGTGGTTGGAGAAACTGGAGAAAGCAAATAAGGAGAGCTTTGGTTCAGGGCCACTGGATTGCTGCGAACTGGCACATAAAGCAGGTCCGGTAAATACAAATAAAAAAACATCTAAATCCAATTAGAGTCGATTGCTTTTCAATGTTAAGGAAGTGCCAATTTGAAACTGAAGAACAGAAAGCAGGTTATCTGAGGATAGCCTGCTTTTTTATACGTAGTACTAATAATTTATTTAAAATACAATTCATATACGTCTGTCCTGCGGTCTTTTATCTTAACGTTGGTATCGCTCCAATTTAGCCTTCTGGAGCTGAAAAGGTCTACTTCAGCAATTACAATTTCCTCTTTGTCATGGCTTCCAACAGGAGCACAGGTAAGTCCGTTAGGGTCAACAATAATGCTTCTTCCAGGGAAATATGCATTTCTTTCCCTGCCAAATCTATCAGCAGCAACTACAAATACATTGTTGACATTTGCATTTACTATTGCCATATTGGTTCCCATTTTGCGAATTTCCTCATTTCTGCTGTCCACCCAGTTTACAGGACAGCATACAACATCTGCACCCTTTAGGGCTAATATGCGAAATGCTTCAGGGAACCACATATCATAGCATATAAGCATTCCAATTCTGCCCATTGGAGTGTTAAAAACCGGAAGTCCCATATCACCGGGTTCAAAGAAATATTTCTCCGTATTCCATAGATGGAGCTTGCGATATTTTCCAATATACCCATCTGGCCCTATAAGCACCGAAGAGTTAAAGAGCCTTATTCCGTCATCATCTAATTCTACAATACCTCCGCATATATAAACTTTAAGTTCTTTGGCTATTTCAATCCATGCTTTAACGGTTTTCCCTTCAGGAACCCTTTCAGCCAGTGAATATGCTTCTTCACTTGTAGAAAAAGCATATCCGGTATTGCATAGCTCCGGCAATACTATTAGTTTAGCGCCTTTTTCGGCTGCTTCTCTAATCATCTTTAAGCTATTGCTTATATTCACATCCTTTTCTCCAAACTTAACATCCATTTGAATTGCAGCTAATGTAACATTGTTTTTTACACTGAATGTCTTATCAGGCATGGTTAAACCTCCTTTTTATAAGTTAAACACGGATAATAGGTTCAAAAAATCCAATCTGACGCTTGCCCAGTTTGAAGTGTTCAATGCGTTTAAACAGATTATGCTCAAGTTTTGTCTTTTTATCAGCTACTATAACCAATACTGAAGCTTTTTTATCCAATGCTTTATAGCAGTTCTCAAACAGGCTGCTTATGGGGGCCTCATTGACACCTTTCCAGTTGACAATATTTCCATAGGGGATATCCGTAATGATAATGTTTACTCCCGTAATAGGAAAATCCTTTTTATCTGTAATATCCCGCTGCATGCACTTAATCCTTATATTCCTTTCTCCTATCAATGTTTCAAAATATTCCACGCTTTTTAGTGCCTGCATATGGGATTCCTTTCCGAAGGCTTCAATATATCCTTCAATTTCCTTTTTTCTTCTGTTAAGCCCTTCCCTGGAAAGCAATGAGAGATTCTTCCTTGCTGTTTCCAGAACCTCATTATTAAAATCTGTTGCAATGATTTCTGAAATTTTATCATAATACAAAAGCCCGATGGTTGCAAGAAGAAATCCTCCTCCGCAACACGGGTCATATATTTTATATGGGCCAAAGAATCCTTTTCCTTCAAGAATATAAAAGGAGCGCTGGATAATCTCACTGGCTAATCTAACAGGGAAAGCTGTTGTATTTGCAGCGTTATACAGTACACGACCACTTGCAAAATGGCTGAAATCTTTTTTGTCTGTTTCAAATTTATATTTCATTGGATAAATCACCACTTTTTCTGTAGTTTAAGATGGCTTGGGTATTTGTACAAGGAAGGATACTCCACTTTTCTCATTCTGAGCCCATATCTTTCCGGCATGTAAGCTTACAATTCTCTGAACAATTGCCAATCCCAACCCAAATTGGCCTTTTTCCCCCTTGTTAAATCTGCTAAACAGTGAGTTTAAAACTTCGGGTTCTATACCCGGGCCATCATTCCAAAATCTAAGCAATATGTTGTTGCCTTTATCCGTTAAGGAGATGAGAATTGTATTTTTGGCATATCTCATCTGATTATCCAATAAATTCTCAATGACTACGCGCCATTGTTCCATGTCACCATTTATTTCAGTGGGAGGTAATTCAAGCTGCCAGTCTATATCAGTTCTGCTCCATGACAGCCTTTCCACTACATTTTTAATTAATCCATCCAGAGAGAAAATTTCACTGGTAAATCCATTGGAATTTAAGTAATCAAGCTTTGTAATGTAAAGAAGGTTTCTTATTCGCTTTTCAAGCCTTTCAGCTTCATCATCTATAACTGCCACTGAAGAATCCAAATCATCCTTTGGATATATGCCATCCCTAATAGCCTGTGCAAAGCTTCTGATTACCATAACAGGAGTTTTTAATTCATGGGATATATTCTGCAGGAAGGACCTTTGCATTTCTTCCTGGTATAGCAGCTGTTTTCTAAGCTGTTCTATGGATTTACCAAGTTTTCCAATTTCATCCTCCCTGTCTACTTCAACAGGGTCATTCCATTCATAGTCTGCCAGCTTTTTTACCTTTTTTTCAAGAGTGACCAAGGGCCTTGATAGATATTTTGAAAGCAGTATGGCAGGTATCCAGCTTAGTATGGATACTATAAACATGACCAGTGCCAATCTCTTGAATAAGGTTTGAACTAAATCCTGCCTGTAGGAATCCCACATATATGATATTAGATATACATTCTGGTTTAATGTTGATCCCTTGGTTATTACATAGAATATCTTCTCGCCATTGACTTCTCCACTATATCTTTGGCTTATATTTTTCTGAGCTTTTATTTGATTTACAACATCCCTGATAAAATCCACGCTAAGGGAAGAAGGTATGAGTATTTGCATATTATCATAGATAAAAAAGTGATTGACCGTTCGTATGTTTTCCAATGTTTGCCGTGCTCCTTCCAAGCCCTTTGATTCCAGAAGGTCTCTTAGGGTTGACAGGTTATACTGGCTAAACATAAGCTTTTGGGCTGACTCTATTGTAGCGTATATTTCCTCGGTGAAGAAATCCCTTAAAGTCAGGGGAAGTATTACGGATAGTATTATGGATATGGATAGGGTAATGGCTGCAAATACTATCCATATTTGAAGAAATAAGGGCTTGTTTTTCATGATTTAATCATCCTATAGCCATAGCCGTATATGGTTTCTATATTCAGCTCAGGCATTTTCTTTCTAAGTCTTCTTACCAAATCATCTACTACTCTGTCAGTGCCAAAGTAATCATCGCCCCATACGGATTTTAGTATTTGCTCTCTTGATAGTGCCTGGTCCTGATTCTTTATGAAAAAGTCCAGAAGGTCAAATTCCTTGCTTGTCAGGTTTATAAGGTCATTGCCCAGCTTGACTCTTCTGCTCTTTTCATCTATTGTATACGGGGATATAACCAGTACCTCTGAATTTGAGCCATATACCCTTTCCAACAGCTTTTTGGTCCTTATTACCAGTTCCCTTGGGAGGAATGGCTTTGCCAGGTAGTCATCGCTTCCCAGCTCAAGTCCCAGAATTCTATCTATGTCTGCATCTCTGGCAGATATGAATATGACAGGAATATGTGGCGTTACAGATTTAATTTCCTTAATAATCTGATACCCGTCTATATCCGGAAGCATAATATCCAGTATCCATAGATCAGGAGGGTTGTTGATTAGATTTAGGGCTTCTTCTCCTGTAAATATTGATGATACCTCCCACCCTTCCTTTTTTAAATAGGTGGATAAAATAAGGTTCAGGTTTTTATCATCTTCCACTAAATATATTTTAAAGCTCATGCTATCTACTCCTTAAACATTTTTCTAAATAAATTATAGCAAAATGGGTATTATCTTTCATGTAAAGCTGATGAAAGAATTGTGGGAAATTGTAAGAAAAATAAAATCCCAATTTTACAAAAAAACACATTTTGATTATATTTTTATTACAATTCTATATTAACATGTATTTAAAGAAAAAAGTAATGGAGGGGTTTTAATGGAGGAAGAAAGAAGAGATTCCATTGAAAATATGGATGAAGAAAAAACAGACCTTGTCGATAATACTATGGAAATTGTTGAAGATATAGATGCAGGTCAGGAAACTGAAAATAAAGAGGAGCATGAAGAGAATCTGGAAATGGAGTATGAAGAAGAGCAAGAAGTGAAACAGGAAACGGATCTGGAAGTGGAGCAGGAAGAAGATAGGGATGGGATTATAGATAGCATACAAAGTACACAGAATATACACCCAGTAGAGGATAAAAAAGCAAATAAAAAACCCAGAAGGAGGAGAATCCTGTCCTACATTGCTGTAGCAATTGTTGCCTCGCTGATTGGAGGAGTAATATCTCCATTTATAGTATTAAGATATATGGAAGAGAACAACATGTTAAGCAGCAAAGAAAACAATATAACCTATACCATAGCAGACGTACTGGATAGTGGAGAAAAAGTAGATGCAATAGCTGTGGTTGCTCAAAACGCTATGAATACTGTGGTAGGTATTACTACTAAAAGGGTTCAGCAGTTTGGGCCTTTTCAACAGCAGATAAGCGGTGTTGGTTCAGGTGTAATAGTAGACAGCAATGGATATATACTTACAAATGCCCACGTAATAAACAGTGGAAATGCCAATAACATAAAGGTGCTATTTGAAAATGGAAATGAGAAGGAAGCCGAAGTGCTGTGGTATGATTCTTTGCTTGATTTGGCCATAATAAAGGTAGATGCAACGGGTCTGCCTGTAGCAAAGCTTGGAGATTCAGATAAGCTGCTTGTAGGGCAAACTGCCATAGCCATAGGAAATCCTTTGGGATTGGAATTTCAGGGTACAGTAACTGCAGGGATTATTAGCGGATTGCACAGGTCGATAAATGTAGATGGCAATGTTATTGAGGATTTAATACAAACAGACGCTTCCATAAATGAAGGTAATAGTGGTGGACCATTGCTTAATTCAAAGGGCGAAGTAATAGGAATAAATACTGCTAAAATTACTTCTGCAGAAGGACTGGGGTTTGCAATTCCAATTAACAGCGTAAAACCAGTTATTGAGCAGGTCATTGAAAGCGGCACCTATAAGACTGTACTTCTTGGAATAAAAGGTATGGAGGTTGAAATATATGAAAGGCAGCTGGGAATAGATATCAGCGCAGATAAAGGTGTAATAGTATTGGAAGTGGCCAAAGGTACACCTGCATATAATGCGGGATTAAGAGTTGGTGATGTAATAACTAAAATAGATAATAACTCTATTGAAAACATGAGTCAGCTTAAGAAGAACCTGTACAATTACAAGCAGGGAGATAAGGCCGTACTTACAATATTAAGAAATGGCGAGGAAGAAACTCTGGAAGTAGTGTTTACTCAGGTGAATTAGTATAATATTTATCTATTATCCCCCTTGTTTATATAGATAAATTCAATTGGTAAACTAGCCCTCCTTATCATAAAATTAATTTGAAGTTAATAAAGGGGGGCTAGTAATGACTAGAGAAGAAATAATACAATCTGTAAGAGAGGAAGCAGAAGGATATTTCAGAAGAGGAGAGTTTTTCTGCTCAGAAGCAGTGGCTCAAACCATAAATCATCTTTTAGGAAAGCCTTATGATGACAATATTGTAAGAATGGCATCGGGATTTCCAATAGGTATGGGGAAATCAGGCTGTGTATGTGGTGCGGTAAGCGGCGGACAAATGGCTCTGGGAATGGCCTATGGAAGAGTTCATGGAGAGCCAATGAATGAGAAGATGTTCCCTATGGCAAAAGCTTTGCACGATTACATAGTGGATGAATACGGAGCTACCTGCTGCAGGGTAATTACTAGGCAGTGGGCAGGAGACAATTTCCAAAGTCCGGAAAGAAAAGCGCACTGCATAAAGATAACAGGAAAGGTTGCAGCCTGGATTGCTGAAAAGCTTATAGATGATGGAGTAGTAAAGGTAGATTAAGAAGAAAAATAAGCTTCACAGGGTCAAGACATATTTACAAAGGGCGGGCTTCCACTCCAAGATTTGTGAAGTATCACGACACAAAAAATGGGCTGCATAATCGCTTCGCTTTAAATGCAGCCCAAACATTTTTTCTTTAGTCGGATACTTCATACAAATCTTTCCGAAGTCAGCCCTTATCTTTGTAAATATGTCTTATTTTGATTATGAAAGCTATATTTCTATGACTTCCATAAGGACCGTCATAACTATTTCAGCCTTTTCAACAATTCTACAAGATACCTGTAGGTTCTTTCTGTAGATGAGATGCTCAGTTTTTCCATTGGAGTATGGACATCATATATATTTGGACCAAAGGATATGATGTCAAGCCCTGGATACTTTTCGGCAAATACTCCGCATTCCAACCCTGCATGAATAACCGTTGATTCCATTTCTTTTCCGAACATCTCCTTATATAATGCCAATGCTGTATCTCTTAATTCTGAATTGGGATTATATTCCCATTCCGGATACTGATTCCCAATGCTATATTTACTACTTGTGCTTCTCACTACATCCAGTATTCTTTCACGTAACTCCAATAGCTTTTCCTTGGAGGAGCTTCTGGTTGATATCTGAATTGTTATGTTCCCTTCTTCTGTTCTTACTATAGCCAGATTGCTTGAGCTCTCCACTATATCTTCGTTTCCAGGTATTCTGGTATATACTCCAGTTAAAATGCCATCTAGCAGAATTATAAGTTCAACAAGTATCTTTTCCTTTAGAGCTTTTGCAGCTGAACTTCCCTTCGTAACTACAATTTCCATTCCAGGTTCCCTTAATTTGTACTCATCTAATATATTATTTTTGATTTCCTCAATTTTGTTTACGAATACTGATAACTCATCTAAGGCTACTGCAATTTTTGCCTTTGACTGTCTTGGAATGGCGTTGTCCTTGGTTCCGCCTTCTATGGATATAAGCCTAATGTTTATGCTGCTTTTTAATTCCTTCAATATGGAGTTTAATATTTTAATGGAATTTCCCCGATCCTTATGAATCTCCATTCCCGAGTGACCACCCATAAGCCCGCGAACTTCTATATCTATTTCTGTAAAATTGCCTATTTCTTCATATTCTGCCGGAAGCTTCACCTCTATTAACTCTCCTCCGGCGGAACCTGTAGTAAGTATCCCTTCCTCTTCTGAATCAATATTTAATAGCCTTTTTCCTTTTAATAAGTCCTTTGATAATCCCAGGGCACCATTCATTTCAGTTTCCTCTGAAGTAGTTATCACAAGCTCAATGCTGGGGTGTTCTAGGGACTTATCTTCCATAATTGCTAATCCCATGGCTACTGCAATTCCATTGTCTGCACCTAAGGTAGTACCATTGGCACGAATATAGTCTCCATCTACAATTAGTTCTATAGGGTCCCTTGTAAAATCATGGTCTACTCCATTTTCCTTTTCACAGACCATATCCATATGGCCCTGGATAATGACTCCTTCCGAATTTTCATATCTAGGAGATGCAGGTTTTCTTATTATGACATTTAGAAATTCATCCTGAATGGTTTCAAGGCCTAATTCCTCTCCAACGCTTTTTATGTAGTCGCTTGCCATTTTTTCATTACCGGAGCATCTTGGTATCTGGCTTAATCTTTCAAAATAATAAAATACTCTTTTAGGTTCTATGTTTTCTAACCTGTTCATAATATCCTCCATTCTCTTATAGTAAAATCATAGCCCTAATCCAATAAAGATTAAGGCTATTATAATTTTATTTTGCATTGATTTCAACCTGGTATTTTGTGAGATTATCATAGTATTACTGTTCTCAGTATCAGCATCAGTATTGAAAATATACCTGTAATCACCATCAGTGGGATTATGAATTTCAGCCACTTGTTGTAGGTAACATCAACAAGTTCAAGGGTTGCCAGTATCAACCCTGTTGGGGTAATAAATGCCATCCATCCTTGACCCCAGTTATATGCAGTTACTACTATCTCCCTTGGCAGTCCAACTGTATCTGCAAGTGGAGCCATAATTGGCATTGACAGCGTTGCCAAGCCTGATGAGGATGGGATGAAGAATCCCAATATGCTAAATAGAATCATCTGAACTGCTGCAAATAATCCTCCACTCATGCCTTCCACTGCAGATGAAGTATAGAAAAGCAATGTGTCAGATATCATTCCATTATCCATTATAATATTTATGGCTCTGGCAACACCTATTACAAGAGCAACTCCAACCAAATCTGCAGCTCCTGCAACAAAGGTGTTAACTGCCTCTTTTTCAGATAGACCTGACAGGAGCATTATTATTATGGCTACTGCCAAAAAGAGGGCTGACATTTCTGTGAACCACCATCCGCCCACAGAAACTCCCCAGACCATAACAGGGAATGCTCCTAAGAATATCAATAGTATCAAAATTCTTCTCCAGTTAAATGGTACTACTTTTTCCGAATCATAGCCTTTTAAGAAGCGTTCCTCTATCTTATCCTTATCTTCATAGGTTAAGGAAGTACTTGGGTCCTTTTTAATCCTCTTGGCGTATCTATAGATATATACAACTGTTATTATTGAAGCCAGAACCAGACCTATTATTCTGAATGTCAGGCCTTCATTGAAGGATATTCCGGCAGCATTTGAAGCTATTACAACTGAAAATGGGTTTACTGTTGAAAACATTGACCCTATTGAGGAACCCATATATATGGTAGCAATACATACTATGGGGTCATATCCCGTTGCTAAAAATATTGGCATCAATACAGGATATAAAGCTATAGTCTCCTCAGCCATGCCAAATGTGGTGCCTCCAAGGGCAATTAATGCATATACAACTACTATTAACAGAAACTCCTTGCCCTGAGTTCTCTTTGATAAGGCTGCAATGGCTGCATCAAAGGAACCTGTTTTGTTTACCAGACCAATTATTCCTCCCAGAATCAATACAAAAATCATTATGTCCACTGTGTCCATAATTCCCTGTATGGGAGATGTTATTATATCCAGAATACCTTGAGGTGATTGTTCAATTTGCTCATAGGTGCCTGGTATGGCAATGGGCTTTGTAATGCTTCCGTCCAAAAACTTTTCAAGGTCCATTTTTACATTTAAGTTGTTCAATGTTTCCTGTGTTGCAGGCAATGTATCTACTTCACCATTAGTATTATTCACCAGGAATACATTTTCCTCAGAATCATATTCCAGCCTTGCATAGAGTCCTGCAGGTATAATGTAGGTTAATACAGCAGCTAATACTAGAATAATAAATAATACTGTAAAGGCTGTGGGGAAACTAATTTTCCTTTTCTTATTTTTGTCCAATTAAAATCATCTCCTCGTTTAATATTACATAAGAAAGTATAATTATACAATCAGTATTGAAATAAATAACTTTATTTAGTAGAGAATGTTCTGAAAAATACACTATTATACGGGCACAAATATAATACTAGCATTATGTAAGAAATGAGTCAATATACAACGAAAAAGAATATATATTCATATTATTTCCAAATAATCGAATTATATTACTATTGCAAAATAATAAGGCCTTGCATTTTCATGCAAGGCCTTATTTAACCATAATATTACGCTTTTGAGGATTCTTTATTGGAGAATAAGAACTTAACATATCTGAAGAGAACATACAATACCATGGCTACTGCTATTAACTCTTCAAATTTAATTAGGTATTTTAGGAATGCAATTGTATTTCCTGTATTTTCCAGAAATCCATTGGTAAGCTTTAAGGATATGCCGCTAATAACCAATGGGAATGTAAAGGCTGAGTAGCTGGGATAAAATTTTAATTTCAACAGCCCTGGCAGCCTAAACAGAACCAGATATAGGGTCAGCTGGGACAAGATAAGTAATAGCCATACAATTGCCATGTTCTTTTCCTGAAATGAGTTCATGTATCCTGCCAGGCAAAGGCTTGCTGGAGCAGAGAATATTACTATAGTAGGCAATGCAGCTTCCGGAATCTCCTTTACCTTGAAAACCCTGTAGAGAACTATGGGCATGAGTATAAGGTAGGATATAAATCCAAACCAGAAGCATATCTGGCCTATTGAAGCCTTATTGTAATTAGGGGCAGTAACACTGGCTACGGCAATACCTACATAAACTATAAACCAGCTGGGGAATACCGTTTTGATGTTAAAGTTCAGCAGATGTTTTGCTGAAAACCATATTATCAATCCAATATGAATCCCTAATCCGGTTAACCATGTTATGAAACCCAAGGGTTTGGAGGGTAAATATGTAGATAGAAGCATCATTCCCATTGACAAGGTAGGGAAGACGCTGGCTACCACCGGGTTGTTAAGATTCTCTTTTACATCATTTGTGTATCTAGTTATTTTAATAAGCACTAAAATGAGTATAATTGCAGATATCAAACCAAAAATGTTTCTGTATATTTTTCCATAGGATAATACCAGATTCCCTGAGGCTGCCAAAGCCAACATGAGCCCTACAATTGGTACTGGCAGCTTTTTAATAAGATTGCCCAAAAAACCACCTCCAGAATTTATTTCAAATATAAAATATCATTAAAACATATATAATTCCAATTGATAATATTAATAGAGTAAATTAATGCTATTAAATAAAACTATGAATAAAAATAACATCTATATCAAAACAGCCGCTTCAGGAATATCATGTAGTAAGTATGGTAAATGGAGTGGTTGCTATGCTTGATTCTGCATTTAGAAATTTTCATCTGATATTTCTAATAATAGCAGTATTTTTTGTGCCTTTTGCTGTGGGATTCAAGAGGCCGAAGCCAAAGAAGAAAGTAGAATCTAAGAAGGAAAGGGATGTTGAATACGTCAACGAATTCCTGAAGTCTTACAGTTTTGCCTATGACCCTGATTAGGACATACTATACTCAATAGTTGATGCATGGCAGCGGAATATGGGCTATTCAAGGCTCTATGACGAATTGGCTGCACCGTCATTTATGATAATTGACTGTGAGCCTATTTATTTTGAATATAATAACAAAAGGTGGATGATTGAGCTCTGGAAAGGGCAGTATGGCATAATGACTGGTTTCGAGATAGGAGTATACTATACAGACGGGCCGAATCTGACTGATGAGAATTTTAACTGGACCTTTTACAGCTGTGCTGATGATGACAATATGCTTAAAATGAAATCTACGCTTACTAAAAACAGCAAAGCCATTATTAGGAGAAAAGGCTTACACTGGTGGCTGGCAGGGTTTAAACCAGGGGAGTTTAGGGTATATTTTAAGTTCATGATAAAAGGGCATATTGATTCAATATGCCCTATTTATTCAACTGCACTAAATTGTTAAACAGGTCTTTATTTTCTCTTATCTTGCTTTCATTGCCCAATACACAAAGGTAGTTTTTATCCATAGTGCCTTTCAGAATAGAAGCACAATCCTTGATATCCTTAAGCTTGGTATCAAGCACCTCTTCTCTCTTTTTCTGTATATCCTCATAGCTTATATTTGATATGAACCTGCCTGTGGCTATTTGACCCTTCATGTGAGGTGTAACTGCAGGGTCAAGTTCTGATATGGTTCCTATTATGAAGTTAGTAAACTCAGATTCACTTAATCCCAGGTTGTTTATATACTCTGCCATGCTATCAAATACGTCTAAAGTGTTTTTCAGATTAGGATCCCTATAGGAATAGGTAATTACATGTCCTGTTCTGTCAATGTTTATACCGGCACCATAAGCTCCTCCTTGAGCCCTTATTTTATTATGAAGGTATTCCCTGCTTAATAGTGTGGACAGAACAAGAAGGCTGCCCTTGTAATCATATCCAAGCTTAATCAGGTTATATCCCTTGGATACATACTGAACATTAGCTGAAGACATTATGCCCTCATTTAGCCTTTCCTCCATAAAGCTATACCTATTGGGATGGAATTTATCGCTGTTTATACTGTCTATAACAACTGGCAAATTGGATTTTACAATTCTGAAATCCTCGTCTTCTCCGGTAAAGCTTATTATCAAATTGTTTATATTGAATATCTTATTGTAAACCTTATTCAGGTTGGACAATATCTCATCAGTCATGTCATCAAAATTTTTAAGCAAATGGCTTAAGAACCAGTAGAAATCCAAACCCTGTAATTTCTCAGCATATTTTCCTGATGGTGAGAAATAGGAGCTTACCCTCCTCATGGCTACAGAATGACCGTTGCTGAATATGCCCATTTCTATTCTGGATTTTACCTGTGCTATTATATCCTTTATCCTCTTTGTATCCTCTATTTTGGATTCTGTAATTATCTCATTTATTAGCTGAATTAATTTAGGTATGTTATCCCTTAATGATTTTCCCCTTATTATAAACTTTGGATAATATATGTCATCCCTGCTGTTTTCAACAAAGAGGCTGGCAGCAAATTCTATTCCTCCCGTATTTACATATATGTCATTTGAAAGCTCATAATAGGGTTTGTTTCTGGTATCTATTTTCCCTAACAATTTTGCCAGCAGGTTTATATATGGTATCATTTCCTCTTCTACCATGCTGGTATCAAAGTAGAAATCCAAATAGGATATTTTACTTGTAAATATATTGTGGTTTAAGAGTGTATAGCCTTTTTCCCTTATTACCTCCTGAGGTATTATTTCAGCCTTAGGCTCAACATCAGATAAGGATAGCCTTGGTATGGTAGCTTTATCTTCTTCAGAATCCTCAGTTAGCTGCATTTTTTTGAGCCTGTTGTTTTTTTCTATCAGGCTGTTTATTTCTTCTCTGGATAGAGATTTCTTATAGCTTTTAAGCTCATCCATTAACTTCCTTTCCCTTTCTTCCCCTAATCCTTTCTTAGGGTTTACTATAACCAGGGAGCTATGGGGATTGTTGATAATTCTTTCTTCAATGAACTTTTCGTAGTAGCCTGTGTCAATATTGGATTTAAGCTTATTCAACGTGTTTTCGTACTGGATATTTTGCAGCGGGTCTGCACCATACAGCCAGCTGTCCAATGATAATATATTGTATGCAATGCCCTTGGAAGGGAAGCCTGATGCTTCTCTTAAGTCAAACTCAACAATATTTATGCAGGCCTTAATAAGTTCCCTGTCTATGCCTTCCTTTACTATCCTTTTTAATGTGTCAAATACGGTTTGCTGGAATTCATCCTTCTTATCCATGCTTGTGTTTTTTGCAACTATTCCAAACCCGGACTGGAGACCTCCTACTGTAATTGAAAATATATCCTGGCCTATTCCCTTTTCCAGAAGGGTATTTTTTAATGGAGCAGCCTCAGAATCAATAAGAAGCTGGCTTAATATGCCTGTCATAAGGTATGTTTCCGGATCTGTATTGTTTCCGATAACAAAATTCAGGCTTAGATAGGAACGGTTATCGTCAGGTTCATCCTTGGAAATGGGATAATACTCTGTTATTTCTCTTCTGTAACTAAAGGGCTTTTGAAGCTGTATTTCAGAATCTATTACCTGTTTATCGAAGTTGGACAGATAATTTTCGTCAATATGCCTAAGCTGTTTTTCAATGTTTCCATTACCGTATAGGAATATGAAGCTGTTTGATGGATGGTAGAATTTCTTATGGAAATTAAGGAAATCCTTATAGGTCAGCTTTGGAATAACATCTGGGTTTCCGCCTGAGGAGTATTTATATATTGTATCCGGAAACAGGGATTTGCTTATACTGTCGCTTAAAATCCTTTCGGGGGAAGAATAAGCTCCCAGCATTTCATTATATACTACGCCCTTGTATTTAATAGGTTCATCTTCTTTGAATATTTCGTAATGCCATCCTTCCTGCATGAATATTTCCTCTATGTCATATATTCTTGGATAGAATACTGCATCCAGATATACATCCATTAAGTTGAAGAAGTCCTTTTCATTCCTGCTTGCAATAGGGAAAAGGGTTTTATCGCTAAAGGTCATGGCATTCATAAATGTGTTAAGAGAGCCTTTAGCCATATCCATAAAGGGTTCCTTTGTAGTGTACTTTCTGGAGCCTGACAGTACACAATGCTCTATAATATGGGGTACTCCTGTACTGTCTGATGGCGGAGTTCTAAATCCAATGGAAAACACCTTATTATCATCTTCATTTTCCAGGGATAGAAGCCTGGCACCTGTTTTATCATGGATAAATATCCTTGCCGTAGACTGTATTTCTTCTATGTACTTCTCCTCAACAAGCCTGAATCCATGGTAGATTTTATTTATTTCAAAAGTCATAAAAATACCTCCTACAATTTTATCATGTAAAATAGCAATTTATGTTATTTATCCTGATTAGTATTTCCTGTATGTCAAATGTATTATTCCATATTTCACAACAAGACTTTACTTCTGATGAGAAGTTTAGTAATTTTTGCCACAGGTAAGATTATATCAAAAAATATAAAAAATGTCCAAAAAAAGGAAGGCAGTATATACTGCCTTCCTACTTGCATTCACTTTCAGCTAAGTACCAATTCCTCTCTTAGAGCCTTGACTACATCCTCAAGTTCTAAGGCCCTGGAAGCTTTAACCAATACTATGGAATTTGGCTGAATAGTCTCCTTAAGCTTTTCAATAAGCTCACTTTTGCTATCTGAATGAATGACCCTGTATTTACCCAGATTAGCTTTGGCAGCTTCACCCAGATGTCTGGCCAAAGGACCAATGGTGAATACATAATCAATTTTCTCTTCATCTATTGACCTTCCTACTTCTTCGTGAAGCTCCACTTCAACTTCTCCCAATCCCAGCATATCACCTATAACAGCAATTTTCTGACTGTAATTATCCATTTTATACAGCGTTTCAAGTTGAGCCAATAAGCTGTCTGGATTTGACTTATATGAATCATCTAATATGGTAAATCCCCTTGCATAAATTAAATCATCCCTCATGGCTGTCTTATCTGTACTGTTAAATCCTTTCTGTATCAGTTCAACGGGAATGTTGAAATAGTCTGCAACAGCAATGCCTGCCAGAGCGTTAAACAGGTTGTGCCTTCCTATCATGGGCAGATGGAAGCTCTTATTAAATGGAGCTTTTAATGTGAAGTATATGCCTTTTTCATCCATATTGTCCAATTCAGCAATATAGTGGTTATGCTCTTCCAATCCGTAGGTAACTATTTTGTGCTTTACTGGGAAATCCTTTAATACCTTCTTCAATGTAGGGTCATCGCCAAAGTATATAAACAGTCCATCAGGGTGCAATCCTTCAAGTATCTCCAGCTTTGCCTTGGCGATATTTTCTTTTGTAAACAGGTTCTCCAGATGGGCTCTTCCTATGCTTGTTATTATTGCTACATCAGGTTTTGCTATGGAAGTTAAATTGGATATTTCTCCAAATCTTTCAGTGCCCATTTCTATAACAGCCATTTCCGTATCCTCATCTAGGCTCAGTATGGTAAGAGGGCAACCTATATCGTTATTTAAATTCCCCATGGTCTTTTTTGTCTTATACCTGGTTCCCAATATCCCAGCTACAATGTCCTTGGTTGTGGTCTTTCCGTTACTTCCCGTAATACCTATAACTTTTACATTAAGCTGGCTTCTGTAGGCTCTTGCTAAATCCTGCAGGGCTAATAGGGTATCATCTACAATTATCAAAGGGATGTCAATATCAGGCAAGGGTTCATTTTTGCTCCACAATGCTGCTATTGCTCCGTTATTACAGGCATCCTTCAAAAAAGAATGTCCGTTGTATATATCTCCGATTAGCGGAACAAACAGCTGGCCTTTTTTAATGCTTCTGGAATCTGTAGACACTCCTTCGATTACTATGTCTTCATATTCTCCTTTTAGGCCTTTACCCTTTACCATTTTCTCTATGTCTTTTAAAGAACGTTTAATCATGCTTTCACCTCGTTCTCAATATGGCTTTCTTTTGTCTGTACCTTTCAAATCCAAATTCAAGTAATTTTTCTATTAGCTCTGAATAGCTAGTGCCATCGGTGGCCTTCCACAATGCAGGAGACATGCTTAATGCCGTAAATCCAGGCATTGTATTTATTTCATTTATATATATTTCATTGTCATCTGTAAAAAATATGTCCACCCTTGCAAGGCCATAGAAGTTTATGGCTTTAAATGCCTTTACTGCCAGTTCCCTTACTTTTTGGCTTACATCCGGCTCTAATCTTGCTGGTATAACCGGGATTATCTTTCCGTCAATATACTTCGCATTGTAATCAAAGAAAGGCCTTTCCATGATGAATTCACCGGGGACGGAAGCCTTTGGATAATCATTGCCAATAACTGAAACCTGCATTTCCCTGGCTATTAATTCTTCTTCTATGATGATCTTTGTATCGTATTTAAATGCTTCAATAACTGCCTTTTCAAGCTCTTCCCTGTTTTCAGCTCTGCTTACTCCTACACTGGAACCTAAATTGGCTGGCTTTACATAATAAGGATAGGCAAGCTTTTCTTCAATTTCTCTGTAGGCTTTTTCTTTATCTTCTTTCCATACATGAAGTTTCATGGAAGTGTAATTTGTGACTGGAAGGTTATGCCTTACAAATACATCCTTCATAATTACTTTGTCCATGCCTACTGCTGAGGATAGAACCTCGTTTCCCACATAAGGTATGTCCAGTAATTCCAATAAGCCCTGTATGGTTCCATCTTCTCCAAAAGTTCCATGAAGTGCGGGAAATACTATATTGTTTTCTCCTTCCTTCAATACCTCTGTCAAAAACCTTCCAATGGAGTTGGATATGGACTCATTGGAGGTTGCCTGCAGTTCTTCTACATTATTTATTTTATGTGTAAGTAGGCCTAAGCTACACCAAATACCTTCCTTAGTAATGAATACAGGATATACATTGTATTTTTCCTTATCTAAAGCATTTAGAATTGCTGTTGCAGTTTTCAACGATACTTCGTGCTCTGCTGATTTTCCTCCATATAATACGTATACGTTCGTTTTCATTTTTATCCCTCCAATACGGATATTTGTAAACACAATTAAACACCTAGTACTTGGTAATACTTAATATATAGTATTTATTTTATATATGAAAAATGCTATCATATAAGAATTTAATTAGCAATAGGTATTTAAATGCAATGGTTTTAGGTATTTAAGTATAATTAAAATGGTATAATTACTTATATTATATAGTAAAAGGAGAATGATGTTTATGCAAAACGACAGACTTTTAAAATTTCTTTTAAAGGTTGCACTTATATTAGTTATAATACTTATATTCAACAATTTAAGAGATTTCTTTCATCCTGTTCTGGAAACATTTAACATGCTTATAACCCCTCTTATAATTTCCCTTTTTCTATATTACATGATGAGGCCTGTAGTAAGAAGGCTGGAAAAGGCTAAGGTCCACAGGGGGCTTATGGTTTTGACGGTAATATTAAGCTTTGTCTTCTTTCTTGTAGTTTTCTTAATATATGGGGGAAATTCACTGAAAAATCAGTTTCAAAATGAATTTGTGAATAACCTGAACAAAAGCATAGATATAGAAGGTTTCCTGCAGGGAATTATAAAGTTTATTCCTGATGGCATACTTCCTGATAATTTCAATGTAACAAATGAAATACTGAACAGGTTTAGAAATGTAATATTAGACTTTTCAAGGAAGTTTTTAGGCTATGTGTCCAAGCTGGGGGATATTGGCACCCAGGCCATATTAATACCCTTCATCCTGTTTTATCTGCTTAAGGATGACAGGATATTCTATAAAAAGTTAATATCAATATTGCCTAAAACATATATAACAGAAATTAAGGAAGCCATTAAAAACATTGATAGAATTTTGTCCATATACATATCCAGCCAGTTGCTGGTAAGCTTTATACTGGGGGTTTTAATGTTTATAGGATACTTAATAATAGGACTTCCAAATGCATTGCTTATGGCATTCTTTGCCATGATTACAAACATAATACCCTTTTTGGGGCCCTTCCTTGGAGCTGCTCCAGCAGTTCTCATGGCCGTTGCAATAGACATGAAGATGGTATTGAAGGTAATAATACTGGCCATTGTAGTGCAGCAGGCAGAAGGTGATTTAATAACGCCTAAGATTGTTGGAGATAAACTGCAGCTTCACCCATTGGAGGTAATACTTATAATCCTAATAAGCGTTAACCTCTTTGGAATATTTGGAGCATTTATAGGAGTGCCGCTTTATCTCATATTGAGCATAATAGTCAAGGCTGTAAGTGATATAGTGAAGAAGAGAAGGCGTGAAAAGTATGAATAAATACTTCTGGAGTTTACTGGTGAAATAGGGTAAAATAAACATAAACTTAATGTAATAGGTGAATTTAAGTGGAGAATAGATATCTATATATCTTCAGGTATATTATATTGGGGTTATTGGTACTTGGGTTTACAGCCTTTAATAAGAGGGACATAGATGAGATTGGTGTTATCTTACTATTACTGTTTATCATAAACAGCAATTTAAGGTTCTTTTCCTTTAAGGATAAGAAGTTTTTTGTATTTAGCTCATTATTATTAGAAATCATTTTAGTTGGTATAATCTATAGATACTACGGTGGAATAGCTCTGTTTTATTTTGTAACTGGAATACTTGATGGAGTATTATTATTGGGAGAAAGATTATCCGTAGTTGCATGTGGACTATTGACCTTGGCAGTATTCTTTATAACCTGGGAAATTAACTATGAATTGTCTATATTAAACACAGGTATACCTATTGTGCTTTTTTTCCTTGCATTGTATATAAAATATGAGCACAATCAAAGGCTGGCAGTTGAAAAACTATACAACAGCCTTAAGATTTCAGAGGAAAAGCTCAAAAAAGCCAATATGGATTTAGAAATATATGCAGATTCCATCAGTGAACTGACAGTGTTAAGGGAAAGAAACAGGATATCAAGAGAAATTCATGATAGTGTAGGCCATAGCCTTTCTACAATAATTATTCAACTTGGAGCCATAGAAAAGCTGGCCAGGGAAAATGGTGATATAGCTTCTGAAATGGCAAGTAATTTAAGGAGTTTTGCCAGGGAAGGATTAGAGGAAATAAGAAAGGCAATCAGGGAGTTGAAACCTGCGGAGATGGAGAAGTACCAGCCTATTATGGCTATTGAGAGCTTAACGAGGCAATTCAGCAAGCTTACAGGGGTAGATGTAAAGCTGGGGTTTTCAAAGGAAAAGAAGGCTTTAAATGAAAAGCAGTCTTTTGTGGTATATAGGATGGTACAGGAATTTCTTTCCAATTCTGTGCGGCATGGTAAGGCAACTAAGATTAACATATTCATGAACTTTGGCGAGGATGAGCTGATTCTCACATTAAGGGACAATGGAGTAGGCAGTGACAGCATTCAAAAAGGGATGGGGCTTACAAACATTTGGGAGAGAGTAAGCGAATTAGGTGGACAGGTTCAGTACACTACTGAAAAGGGTAAGGGATTCCTTTTAAGGGTAGTTTTAAAATTAGATAAGGAATGTATAGGTGAGGAATATGGATAAAATTAATGTTTTAATTGTAGACGATGAAAAGCTTATAAGGGAGGGGCTTAGCATAATTCTATCCTCCTACGAGGATATAGAGGTTGTGGGCACCTGTGGAAATGGCAGGGAAGCATTGGAATTCATAAGAAATAATGATGTAGATGTAGTATTGATGGATATAAGAATGCCTGTATGCGATGGAGTCCTGGGCACAAAGATTATCAAAGAGGAATATAGGGATGTAAAAATACTTATACTAACTACTTTTGATGATAAAGAGTACATACATGAAGCTCTTAAATATGGCGCTTCTGGATACCTTTTGAAGGATAGTTCCTATGACCTTATATATGAAGGAATTAAGATTTCAACTAAGGGAAGTCTGGTAGTACATTCAAAGGTAGCAAATACAATAATATCCAGTGTTTCAAGGAATGGAGGCTCTTTAAAGGAGATTGAAAAATATGGGCTAACGGACAAGGAAGTAGCAATCATAAAGGAAATAGCCAATGGGCTATCCAACAGGGAAATTGCAGAGAAGCTGTTCTTATCAGAAGGTACTGTAAAGAATTACATAAGCACAATATTATCCAAACTGGAATTAAGGGATAGGACTCAAATTGCCATATTTGCCTTTAAGACAGGTCTGGTTCGATAAAGTGACTTAAGTCACTTAAGTAAGTTACTGAAGGCAGTGGTTAATACCTCCAAAATCTTCTATTATATCAATAGGAAGGTTAAGGAGGTTTTTTTATGAGCCTGATTGAAGTGAAAAACATTACCAAACGCTTTGGCCACAAGGTTGTTCTTGACAATATAACACTAGCAATAGATGAGGGGGATATATTTGGTCTGATAGGACCAAATGGAGCGGGGAAATCCACACTTATAAATATAATGACAGGGCTTTGGGATAGCGACAGTGGAGAGGTTATAATAGGAGGATATGACTTAAAAAAGGAACCCTTAAAGGTTAAGGAGCAAATTGGACTGGTGCCACAGGAAATAGCATTGTTTGAAGGGATAACTGCCTATGACAATCTGGAGTTCTTTGGCTACCTGTACGGATTAAAGGGGAAACTGTTAAAGGAGAGAATCAATGAGGCTTTGGAAGTAACAGGTCTTCAGAACAAGAGAAAGGAAAAGGTAAACAGGTTTTCCGGAGGAATGAAAAGAAGGCTGAATATAGCCTGTGCAATATTACACCATCCTCGAATACTCATTATGGATGAACCAACAGTTGGAATAGATCCTCAGTCAAGAAATCACATATTCAAGTTTACAAGGAGGATGAATAAAGAAAACAATACTACTGTAATATATACATCCCACTATATGGAGGAAGTTGAAATGCTCTGTAACAAAGTATTCATAATAGACTTAGGACAGGAGGTTGCCTATGGCGATAAGAAGTCCATCAAATCTATGATTAGCAACAATGATAGAATTCTTATAGAAGCATTTGACTATAGAAGGGAAATGATACAGGCAATTAAACAATTACCAGGAGTTAATGAATGCATTGAAGAAAAAGGGCTCATAAAGCTTTTGGCAGATAAGAATAGTTTTAGATTGGAAGCAGTGCTAAAGGTAATAGAAAGCCATGGAGGGAAAATAAAGAGCATAAACTTTGAAGAGCCTTCATTGGAGGAAGTATTCTTGGCATTAACAGGCAGGAATCTAAGGGATTAGGAGGGATAAGATGAAATTATTGGCTTTCATTAAAACAGTTCTGAAGTCAACCTTGAAAAACCTGCTTAATCAATTGCTTATCTTTTCTGTTTTTCCCTTGTTATTAGGCCTGGTAATAGGATATTTTAGTGAGGATCAGTTTGTTCCATCAGCAGAAATGCCAGTTATGAAAATAATGATAAAAGATGAGGATAATTCAGCAGAATCCAATAATCTTATAGGTTTTTTAGAAGGTCAGGAAATGAAGAGATTAGTAGAAATAAGGGAAGAAGATGCTCAATATATAGTCGCTATTCCGGAAGGCTATGGACAAGGCTTTTTAAATAACAGGGATATACCAATAGAAATAGAAATAACTGACGAAGGCTTTGAAAGTCTGGGAAATATGCTGGCAGAAATAATAGATAAATACAATGAGGAAATATATTTAAATTATATGATACAGAAGAGAATAGAAGAAAAAGCATTACCTGAAGAAAGAGAAGGGCTTTCTCAAAGGATTTACAGTAAAATAGCCGAAGTCTATAGCCATGGATTAATAGAAAACAACATAATTACTGCAAAGAAAAGCCTGACCAGCTATGAGCATTTTTCCATAACTTTTTTCGGATATATGCTATTCTTGATAATGATGTCTTTAATTAATGGAGAGTACATTACAAGGGAAAAAGGAGTATATTCAAGGATTATGGCTGCACCGATTACAGATGTTCAGTATTTTAACTATAATCTAATATCCAGCTATATATTTGTGGTATTTTTCATATTACTATATGTATTAACTTACAGGATATTTGGGCTATCCTTTACAGGCTCCTTGGTTTTGTTAATAGTAATAGTATTGATTCAAAGCTTGTTAGGCACTGTATTAGCTACATTGCTTTCATTAATCCTGAGAAAGAAAGCATCAAATGCAATATTAAATGCTCTAATAACTATTCAAATAGTTGGTGGAGTTGCCTATGTACCACTTAAAAAAATAGGAGATGGAGTATTGGCAAGGATAGTGGAAAAGTATTCACCAGATGCTTTAATTGCAAGCACCTACAGGAGCTATTTAATATATGATGGTTTTAATTCAATAAAGATACAGCTTATGATTATGGCAGTAATATCATTGGTTCTATATGCCATAAGCTTAATTTGGGTTAAGGTTAGAAGAGGTGAAGCATGGTGAAAATTTCAAGGCTTGCTTTTGTAAATTTCAAGATGTCAATAAAGGACTTCAGAACTATTATGTTTATGTTCATAACTCCCTTGACGGTAATACTGGGTATAAATCTGATGGTAAGTAAGGGAGATTATACAGTGGATTTAAATATAGCCTTTAATGTAAAGGATAAGGGAACATATGGGGAAGAGATTCTCAAAGAGATGAATATATCTGAAAACATATTCTACGATGAAGAAGATAAAGCCCTGGAGCTTTTGGAAAGAAATGAAGTAGTTGCAGTATATCAAATACCGGAGGGCTTTACAGAGAGAATACAAAATGAAGAAAAACCAGGTATTCAATGCTTCAGAAGAGAAGAAGGAAATATCACCTTAGCCTTTGAGCTAAAGCTGGAGGATGAAATAAATAAAAGAATTAGAGACGAGATACTGCTAAAAAACGGAATAATTGGGGATAGAAGTGAATTGCTGAATTATAGAACCAGGACAAAGGTTATAAACTTAAATGAAAACAAGGTTGACAGTAAATTTGCATTGGCAATGATGATGATTATATATTTCATTTTGCTTTCCTCCAGCTCCATGGGGGAAAAAATGGTAGGCATGAAAAAGCAGAATATACTATCAAGGGCCATGTCCACTGCTAATGCCGGATATGAAATATTAGGAAGCTTATGTTTGTCCATATTTGTATTGCAGGTTGCTGTAAACCTGGCAATTCTATTTACAGCTAAGATTATAATAGGGTTCACAATTACCAGTTTCTATATAGCCCTGGCAAATATTATGCTGGCCAGCTTGTTTTCCATCACTTTTACAATGTTTATGACCAGGGTATTTGAAGAACAGGGGGTAGTATCCTTTGCAGCCATAATATTCAGTATAGCCAGCATATTTTTAAGCTTAATTTCATTAAAGTCTGAGGTATTTCCTAAAGTGCCATTTGTAATCAAAAATATCGGCAAGATTACTCCTACTTATTGGCTATTGGATAGTGTGAAAACATTAAATCTATTTCCAAATGCAGTAATTGTACTGCTTATGATAGCAGCGCTGTTTAGCGCAGGAAGTTATAAGCTGAAAAGCTTCGTAAATAGGGTATAGAATTTAACATACAATAAAGGTCAGGAAAAACCTGACCTTTAAATGAATTTAGCTGAAAGACTCTTCGCTTGCTTCGTTTTCTAATGGTTTATTGGCTTTCATCTTACAAGTGCCATGGAAGAAGCCATTGTCGTTTATTACAATATTGAAAACTTCCACATCTCCTGTTAGTTTTCCAGTTTCCATTATGACTAATTTACCTGTGGCATTGACATTGCCCTCTACAACTCCGGATATTGTAATATTTGAACAGCTTATATTTCCCTTAACTCTTCCAGTTTCGCTAATAACAACATCTCCCTTGTAATCAATATCTCCCTCAATGTATCCATCTATCCTCAGATTTCCAGTCCCTTCCACTTTTCCAATTATTCTGATGTTTTCACCTGTAAGAGAATCAATATTGTGAGTAGTATATTCATTTTTATATCTTGCCACTCATATCACCCCTGAAATTATTTTAATATGTTAAGCGGATTAAGGAGTTTTCCATCTTTGTGTACTTCAAAATGGAGATGAGGCCCGGTGCTTCTTCCTGTACTACCCATTTTTCCAATGACTTGTCCCTTTTCAACTCTATCTCCAGCTGATACCAGCAGTTTGCTGAGATGGCCATATAGAGTTGTATAACCATTTCCATGGTTTATTATTATGGTTCTCCCATAACCGCTCTTGTAGCCTGCAAAAGTAACCTTACCCTTAGCTGCTGCTACTATATTTGTTCCTACGGAGTTTGCTATGTCTATTCCTTCATGATAAGAAGTTCCTCTAGTAAATGGATCTTGTCTCGTGCCAAACTTAGAAGTAAGCCTTCCGGTTGTTGGCCATAGGTCTGGCACAGTTTCCAAGTACTCAAGCCTTTCTTCCATTTCTGCTATGAAATTCTGCAATTCCTTTTCCTTATAGTCCAGCGTATCCATGAGAACCTGTAATCCATCCAAAGAATTAACGGGTTGCAGTTTAAGAGATTTAACTATTCCTTCACTTCTGGAAGAGTTTTGAATTCCAGCCATCTTTTCCAGTTGCCTCTGCAGTTTATCAATTTCTGCCAGCTTATTATCAATTTCTACTGATTTCTCATATAGCTTATCAGTTTGAGCCTTGAGTTCATTGATTTGAGTATTCTTATCTTCATTTTCCTTTTTCAGTTCATCTATTTCTGTGGTCTTTGCAGTGTACATTTCTCTTAATTCTGCATAGGATGAGTATATGCTATTGATTATTAATGCTACGATTAGAATTATTGAGGCTATAGCTATGACTATTGCTTTAGGCAACCATGTAGGAATAGTCAATCTCCTGACTTTAGCGGTCCGAGGGATAATCATAATGCATAGTTTGTCATTATCGTTCTTCCCCATGATTTTCAACCTCTTTCCAGATTAATGAAAAACTGCCTAATTGTACATTCTACATAAAATCAAAAAAACCTTCTTTTTTGTATTAAATAATCTATAAAAAACTAAAAGGACTCCTCTTTAAAAAGGGTTCCTCTTAGTTTAGATGAGATGGCTAAATATGTATATTTCCAAAACTCTGTGTATAATAAATGCAATGGGAATAGCAATAGTAAATATAAGCTTGTTTATCTTGTGCTTGCACATTACCATAGCCAAAAGGGCGCCGGAAGAGCCGCCTAATATTGACAATAATATCAGAGTACTCTCCCTTATCCTCCAGCTGTTGTTTTTGGCTTTAATCTTATCTATCAGAAATGCTGAGAAAGTAATTATATTTATTGCAATAAGGTAAATAAGGAATATCTTCTCATTACTGTTAAAATCAGACAGTATGTTCATATATTGTACCTACTTTCCAGTTGCGCCTTCAAGTGCAATAAATACTTCAATATCTTTCCTAATAAGTTCAAGGGAGCTTCTAAAGAAGTCTATGGAATGGACATTAATTCCCATTATTTTGGCTACGTCGTAAATGCTGTTCTTTCCTGTAGCACGAAGGAAACTGTCATATTCCTTCACAAAACCTTCCCCATCTTCCAGGTATTTTGCGTATAATCCCTTAGAGAACAGCAATCCGAAGGCATAAGGGAAGTTATAGAAATTCCTCTCTGCATAGTAATAATGTGTCTTATTTATCCACATATATGGATGGAGATACTCATGGTCCAGTCCATCTCCATAAGCCTTTTTCTGAGCATCTAGCATTATTTCCTTTAATTCTTTGACAGAAAGGGAATGGTCCTTTCTTCTCTCAAACAGCTCAGATTCAAACAGGAATCTGCTATATATGTCTACAATTACCTGACCCGCATCCTGTATGGATTTTTCAATTAAGTTCAGCTTTTCTTCATCCTTTGCTTCCTTCAAGGCTGCATTCATAACAATGGTTTCGCAGAATATGGAAGCAGTTTCAGCAATGGGCATTGGATATCTGCTGTTTAAAATGGATTCATTCTTTAGGCAGTTTCCATGATATCCATGTCCCAGTTCATGGGCCAGGGTAAGAACATTGTCGAAGCTTCCACTGAAATTGGCTAAAATTCTGCTTTGCTTGATTGGATGAATATTTGAACAGAAGGCTCCTCCTCTTTTTCCTTCCCTTGGTTCAGCATCTATCCATCTGCTATTAAAGGCATTTTCAGCAAAATCGGCTAATCTGTCGCTAAAGGTTCTAAAGTTTTTAACAATATAATCCCTTGTTTCCTCATATGTATAGGTCCTGTCCATATTGCCTATAGGAGCAAATATATCATAGAAAGGCAGCCCATTCTTGTGTCCCAGCATTTCTCCCTTTTTTCTGTAGTATTTATGAAAATAAGGCAAATACTCCCTGATTGCATTAAGCATGGCATCTAAAGTTTCCTCATCCATCCTGGAGTTGATTAATGTTTCCTCAAGGGGGGATTTATACCCTCTTAATTCACTTGTAGTCAACACTTCTCCTTTTATGCCGTTTAAGGCTGCTGCTGATGATTCCTCAATTTTACTGTATGAGTTCAGTTCAGCCTCATAGGCTTTTTTCCTTATTTCTGCATCCTTACTATAGGCCATGTTCCTTACTACCGGAAGGGGAAGCTTCTTTATTTCGCCATCTATTTCAATGTCCACTAATAGAGTGGAAGTTATTACGTTTTGCAGCTTTGACCAGGCTCTTGAGCCTGTATTCTTCATCTTTGATATAATTATCTCTTCATCTTCGCTTAACAGGTACCTGGTATTTAGCTCTATCTCCTTTAGATAAAAGCTGTGTTCCCTTAGGAATGGGGATTTTTCAATTATATCATCCAGGTTGTCCAAAGATTTGATGAAATTTTGAAACTTTATATTTGCCTTTGTAGTCAGTATATGTTTTGAGTGCAGTTTGTCCAGGTACTTCAGTGCCGTTTCGTTCTTTGCATCTACAGAAGTAGTTAAGCTGGGGTAGGAAGTAAGCTTTGAAAACAGTGTTGTATAATCTATTAGTTTTTTTAAATAGGTTTCTATTTTATATACTGGATCGTCCAAGGAGCTTAAATTTGCATCTGACCATTTCGTAAAGTCTTCTATTATATCATCAAGCTTTTTTATATCTGCCAAATACTCTTCAGAATCAAAGGAAGTATATAGATCATCTAAACTCCATCTCACTATGCTCATCTCCTCGATTTAATGCTTATTAATATAATACTCTCAAATGGAAAAGAATTCAATAAGAAATTTTAGAAACTCGAAATAATATTTATATAATATTTTTATTGCCAAAAAGCCATATTACATATATACTTGATAGGTCAGGTTATAGAAAATATTAGGAAAGGATGTAAATAATGGGTAAAATGAGGTTTGAAGAACTAAGCCTTTCAGAGGATATATACAAGGCAATTGAGGATATGGGATTTGAAGAGATGACGCCAATACAGTCAGAAGCCATACCTTTCATTATGGAGGGAAAGGACATAATTGGCCAGGCACAAACAGGCACCGGTAAAACTGCCACCTTTGGAATACCAATAGTGGAAAAAACTGATGGAACCAGCAAATCCCTTCAGGCATTGGTACTATGCCCCACAAGAGAGCTGTCAATTCAGGTGGCAGAAGAAATTAAAAGGCTTTCAAAGTATAAAAAGGACACTTATGTATTGCCTGTATATGGAGGACAGCCAATAGAAAGGCAGATAAAAGCCCTTAAAAAGGGAATTCAAATAGTAGTGGGAACGCCAGGTAGGGTAATAGACCACATAAAAAGGAAAACATTAAAATTGGATAATGTAAATATATTAGTATTGGATGAAGCCGATGAGATGTTTGATATGGGCTTTAGAGATGACATAGAGTTTATAATCAATAAGCTTCCCGATACAAGGCAGACGGTATTCTTTTCAGCTACAATGCCTGAGGAAATACTAAATTTTGCTAAAAGGTATCAAAGAGATCCGGAAATAATAAAGGTAGTGCCTAAGGAACTGACGGTACCTGAAATAGAGCAGTATTATCTGGAAGTAAAAGAACATATGAAGACGGAGATATTATCCCGCTTGTTAGATATTTTAAATCCTAAGCTATCCTTAGTATTCTGCAATACAAAGAAGAAAGTTGACGAGCTTACAATAGAACTGCAGGGGCGAGGCTATTTTGTGGATGGGCTTCATGGAGATTTGAAGCAGTCCCAAAGGGATAAGGTAATGAGCAAATTCAGAAGTGGAGGTATTGATATACTTGTAGCAACTGATGTGGCAGCAAGGGGTATAGATGTAGATGACGTGGATGTTGTGTTTAACTATGACCTGCCACAGGATGAAGAAAACTATGTTCATAGAATTGGAAGAACAGCCAGAGCAGGCAGGGAAGGAATGGCAATCAGCTTTGTTACAAACAGGGAATTCCATAGGATTAAAACTATTGAAAGGTATACGAAGGCAAAGATTAAAAGAAAGAATATACCAACGCTAAAGGACATGGAAGATAGACAGAGCAATATACTGTTAAATAGAATTCGAGAAGAAATACAAAGAGGACAACTGGATAAGTATGAAAAGATGTTAAACGTGCTGCTTGTGGAAGATTTTACTTCATTTGATATAGCAGCATGCCTGTTAAAATTCTGTTTAGAAAACAACAAGATAGGTAAACATAGTGAACTGGATTCAGTGGACTATGGTACAGAAGATATAAACAGGGTATACATTAATGTGGGAAAGAAAAAAGGCGTAAGCTCAAGGCACATACTAGAGGCAATAATAAATGAAGCAGGAATACCCAAAAAAAGCATAGGCGATATTGATATGTTTGATAAATTTACTTTTGTTTCCATAAAAGGGGATTATGCTGATAAATTAGTTAAAAAGCTTAACAACAAGAGAGTAAAAGGAATAAAGGTTAAGGTTGAATTAGCCAGCCCCAAAGGAAAATAGATAAATATATTCCAAAAATTTACGATATAATTATAAAATGGGTATATTCTTATAGAAATATTTTTTGTGTACAAGCTGTTAGCAAGATTTATAAATATTTAAAGGGTTGATATTGATGAAAAAGGGTATATTGTTCATCATAATGCTGGTTATTGCTGGAATAATTATTGTACACATAGCCAGCAATCCAGCAGATGAAGTTAGGGATAATTACAGTTTAAATAAGGTGAAAATAAAAGTAGCTGGGGATTACAATTTTGCACCCTATGAATTTATTGATAAAAATGGAAACTACACCGGGTTTAATGTGGATATTATGAAAGCAATAGAGGATACCATGGATATAGAAATTGAGATTATACCCATGAAATGGGAGGAAGCAATAAATGCCCTTATAAATAAAGAAATAGATGCAATTCAGGGCATGTCTAAAACAGAAGATAGAAGCAATAGGTTTGCTTTTACACAACCTACTGTTATCAACTATCATGCCATTATTACGCTGAAGGACAATGATTATATTAACACAATTGATGATCTGGAAGGCAAGAGAATTTCCTATCAAAAGGGGGACGTTCAGGAAGAAAGAATTAAAAAATTCCCAAATGTTTTTCTGGTTCCTAAGTCCGACCAGATAGAAGGTATAAAGGCATTGCTTGAAGGAGAGGCAGATGCATTTATCGGGAACAGAATAACAGCATTATATTTCCTCAATGACAGCAGAAACAGCGACAAGGTTAAGATTCTTGATGAGCCTCTTGGAGAAACTGCTTATGGGCCTGTAACTTTAAGCAAGGACAGCGTGGCATACTCATTATTAAATGAGGGAATAACCAGAATAAAGAAAAGCAGGGAATATGAGGACATATATAAGAGATGGTTTGGAGACAGACTATTATTTAGCAATCTGATATTGAAAAGGTTTACGGATTATGCCGTGGCTATTGCAGTGGTAATAGTATTATTGATGATAATCTTTTATATATGGAACACCAAATTAAAGGAAGAGGTATCAAATAGAACAAAAGAGCTTGAAATTGCATATGGCGAGTTGAAAAGCCAGCAGGACAGGATATACGCCTTAGCCTACTACGATTCATCTACAGGGCTTCCCAATAGGATAAACTTCTCTGAAACACTTAATAAATCTATTGAAAATTTAGGCGAAGGGGAGAAGCTGGCAGTATTGTACCTGGATTTTGACAAGTTTAAATACATAAATGACTCCTTAGGACATGAGATTGGAGACAGTATAATGAAGGCATGTGGATTAATGCTTAAGAATTTAATGCCGGAAATAAAACTGGTGGCCAGGGCTGGTGGGGACGAATTCCTGATACTCATAATTGATGCAGCAAAGGATGTTAAACTGGAGAGTAGGATAAATAAAATCATAGATAAGTTCAGTGAGCCTGTTTTGTATGGAGGTATAGAAATATATTTAACAGCCAGTATAGGAGTGGCCAATTATCCAGATGGAGGGGAAGACAGCATATCTCTCATCAAAAATGCGGAAATTGCAATGTATGAAGCAAAGAATATGGGAGGAAACAGCTATTTTGTATATCAGGATTATATTGGAAGGAAGGGGTATCATAATCTTATCTTATTAAACGAACTAAGACAAGCTGTTACCAATGAGGAATTCGTATTGTACTATCAGCCCAAGATAGATATAAATACAGGCAATATAGTGGATTTGGAAGCTTTAATAAGATGGAACAACCCTAGAAAGGGATTGATATATCCAGGCGATTTCATACCCCTGGCAGAAGAAATGGGCCTTATATATCCCATTGGGGAATGGGTTATAAGAGAGGCCTGCAGACAAAACAGAAAATGGATTGACATGGGTATTAGACCCATACCCATATCTGTGAACATATCAGCGAGGCAATTCCAGAGGCATGATTTTCTTGATACAATTTCCAAGATACTTGAAGAAACGCGCATGGAACCAAAATATCTGGCAATAGAAATAACTGAATCCGTTGCAATATCAGATACTAAATATACCCTTGAAGTTCTATGCAAGCTTAAAAAGCTTGGAATATCTGTAATAATGGATGACTTTGGTACAGGATATTCAAATCTTAGGTATATTGGAGAAATGAAAATAGACGAGCTGAAAATTGACAGAAGTTTTGTAAAAAACATTGAAAAAAGCGAAATGAACAGGGCAATAACCAGCACCATAATTGAGCTTACAAGGAAGTTCAACATATCCGTAACTGCAGAAGGAGTGGAAACAGAAGGGCAGCTGAACATATTAAGGAGTATGGGGTGCAACAAAGCCCAGGGCTATTACTTCAGTGAGCCTGTACCAGCAGCTAAACTGGAAGGTATGCTATAGGGTTTATCCATGGAAATGTATTCAGGATGGGCATTTCATCAATGCTTCCATCCTGAAATTTTTTGACTGAAATATAATTTTGATTTTGGTCAAAGCAACAATCGCTAATATTTCCTATAATAAAGACAAAGAATAGATAAAAAGACGCTAAAGGAGGAATTTAAATGATAACAAAAACATATAATCTGGAAACATTAACCTGCCCATCCTGTTCAATAAAGATTGAAGGGGCATTAAGAAAAACCAAAGGAGTAGAAGAAGTTGAGGTGCTATTTAACTCCAGCAAGGCAAAGGTTACGTTTGATGAGTCAATAATAAGCCAGGATGACATAAAGGACATTATAGAAGGATTGGGCTACAGAGTGCTGAAGGTAAAATAGAAAAGGTGATTAGAATGAAATTGGATAAATCCAAAAGAGTTGTAATATCCGGGGTTTTCATAATTATATCCCTGATACTTAAGCGGACAGACCTTAATATTATATTGTATGCAAATATATCCATGCTCATAGCAGCTTTTATAGCAGGGTATCCCATAGCCAGAAATGCCTTTTCTGCGCTGAAGTACAGGATACTTGGAATAGACGCCCTGGTTACCATAGCAGTAGTAGGGGCATTATTTCTTAAGGAATACTGGGAGGCTGCAGCAGTAACATTTCTGTTTATGCTGGGGGATTATCTGGAATCCAGAACATTGGAGAAAACCAGGTCCTCCATAAAGGCCCTTCTTGATTTGGCTCCGGATGAAGCAAGGGTCATAAGGGACGGTAGGGAAATTGTAATTTCTCCAGATGAGGTAGAAAAAGGAGATGTTGTTCTGGTAAAGCCGGGAGAAAAGATACCTGTTGATGGAACCATAATAGAGGGAAATGCCTATGTAAACCAGGCAACAATTACAGGAGAGTCTATTCCGGTAGACAAAACTATAGATGATACAGTGTTTTCAGGAACCATTATAGAATCAGGATATTTGAAGATAAGGGCAGACAGGGTAGGAGATGATACTACCTTTGCCAAGATTCTTGAAATGGTGGAGGAAGCTCAGGACAAGAAGGCCAGGACTCAAAAATTTCTTGAGAGGTTTTCAAAATACTATACTCCCGGAATAATAGCTCTTTCGTTGCTGCTGTTTATATTCACTGGAGATTTGGTATTATCCATTACCCTACTTGTAATAGCATGCCCTGGGGCATTGGTCATATCAACACCGGTATCCATAGTTGCAGGTATCGGAAATGGTGCAAAACATGGTGTGCTGATAAAGGGCGGAGAGATAATGGAGAGCCTGGGAAAGACAAAGGTATTGGCCTTCGACAAGACTGGAACCCTTACAGAGGGGAAGCCCAAAGTAACAAGGATTAAATCTTTTGATATGGATGAGCATAAGCTGTTAAAGGTTGCAGCAATTGGAGAAGGCTATTCAGAGCATCCACTGGCAAGAGCAATAATATCTCACTATGAAGAGAAGCAAGGCCCATTAGATGAAACAGCCGAGGAGGTAGTTTTTATTACAGGCCAGGGGCTTAAGGCCAAAGTACATGGAAATGAATACCTTATAGGCAACAGAAAGCTTTTAAGAGAGCAGGGTATAATACTTTCCGAGGATAAGGAAGATTATATAAGGGCTGAAGAGGAAAGAGGCCAGACAGTGGTAATTGTAGCCAATGAGGGAAATATATTGGGAGCCATATCCATAGCAGATACTGTCAGGGAGGATGCAAAGGAGCTTATAATGGATCTAAAAAGGAAAGGGATTAAGAAGGTAGTGATGCTGACAGGGGATAATGAAAGGGCAGCCAGGGCTATATCAAATGAACTGGGAATTGACGAATACTATGCAGAGCTGTTGCCTGAAGACAAGGTCAATGCTCTAAAAACCCTTAAGGAAAAATACGGAATAACTGCTATGGTTGGAGATGGAGTAAACGACGCACCAGCCTTAGCATCAGCAGACTTAGGCATAGCCTTAGGCATAAAAGGTGCAGATGTGGCCATGGAAACAGCAGATGTAGTCCTCATGTCTGATGAAATCAGAAAATTATCCTATGCCATAGGCTTAAGTAGAGCCACAGTAAGAAATATCAAGCAGAATATTTACTTTGCAATTCTAGTTGCAGTGCTGCTTCTGTTGGGAGTGCTTGGAAAAGTGGTGTTCATGGCATCAGGAATGCTAATCCATGAGCTAAGCGTATTTCTGGTAATAGTTAATGCAATAAGGTTGTTAGGATATGGCGAAAAAGGCAAAAGTAAAACTTAATATATGTTAGGAGGTATTCTGGTGAAATCTATACAGGACATGATATCTGAACATGAAAATGTAAAGCGTATGGTAAAGGTCATGAGAAAATACTCCTATGCTGTTCTGCAGGGAAGAGAGATAGACTACAAGGATTTCTATATGATAATTGATTTCATAAGAAACTACACAGATGGATACCACCATGCCAAAGAGGAGGATATACTGTTTAAAAGAATGGGAGAGGAGATGCCAAAGCTTACAAACAATGGACCTATAACAGGTATGCTGATAGAGCACGACATGGCAAGGCTTTATGTATCAAGCCTTGAAAAGGCACTTGAGGATTATAAAAATGGCAACGATGAAGCAAGGCTTGATATAATTGCAAATACTATATGCTATGGAGACTTGTTACTAAGGCATATTGACAAGGAGAATAATGTGATATACAGGTTTGCTGAAAACATGCTATCTGACAAGGTTAAGGAAGAAATAGACGAAAAGGCTGAAGAGGTAAACAAGGAAGCCTCCAAAAAGAAAGTTCAGGAAAAATACTTGAACATGCTTGATGAGCTGGAGAAGAAAATAATGTAATTAACATAATTTATTGTCAGCATTTTGGGTATTATATGGAATAAGAAAGATTTTAGAGGTGAGAAACATGAGCGAATTGATTAACAATAGAGAGCACAGGAAGAAAATTGTGAAGGATGTAATAAGAAAGCTCCACGAAGGGGCCACTGTAGACGAGGTAAAAGCTCAATTTGCAGAGGTATTGAAGGGCGTATCTGCTACAGAGATAACTGTCATAGAAGGGGAGCTTGTTAAGGAAGGCCTTCCAGTGGAAGAAATTCAAAGGCTCTGCAATGTACACGCAGAGGTATTCAAGGGGACCATAGACGAGATACACCATCCAGAGCAGGTACCGGGACATCCTGTATATACCATGAAGGAAGAAAACAGGGCCATAGAAAAGTACATTGAAGAAAGCGTAAACCCCAACCTTGAGAAGTTCAGGGAGGATGACTCAAAGGAAAACATCAACGCTTTAATTGGAGATGTGAACCTTCTATGGGACATTGACAAGCATTATAGCAGAAAGGAAAACCTGATATTCCCTTATCTGGAGAAGTACAACATAACAGCTCCTCCAAAGGTAATGTGGGGAGTAGATGATGAAATCAGAGCCATGATAAGGGAATTGAAAATAATGCTCAGCGATTACAAGGGGAATAAGGACGAAGTATATGACAAGTTCAAGAAAACAATTCACGAAATAAAGGAAATGATTTTCAAGGAAGAAAACATATTATTCCCTATGGCGTTGGATACCCTGTCTGAAGATGAGTGGATTAGCATTTACAATGACAGCGATGAAATAGGATATGCGCTTATTGAACCAAAGGTTGAATGGAAGGCAAGAAGAGCAGAAGCCTTTAAGAAGCTGAAAACTGAAGGGGAAGTAAGGGATGACCATATTAAGTTTGATACAGGATTTTTCACCCATGATGAGCTGGAAAGCATGCTCAATACCATACCAGGAGATATAACCTTTGTAGATAAGGACGATACTGTAAAATACTTCTCCCAGGGAGAAGAGAGGATATTTACCCGTACTAAGGCAGTAATAGGAAGAAAGGTTCAGAACTGCCACCCACCAGCAAGCGTTCATGTAGTAGAAAAGATAGTAAATGACTTTAAGTCAGGCAAAAAAGACCACGAGGATTTCTGGATTAAGATGGGAGATAAGATTGTACTAATAAGATACTTTGCTGTAAGGAACAAGAATGGAGAATACTTGGGAACACTGGAGTTTACTCAGGACATTGCACCTATGAAAGCCCTAGAGGGTGAAAAGAGACTCTTATCTGAATAGCATGTAAGGCTAGGCCATATCGCCTAGCCTTTTCTAAAGCTTATCAATAAATCTCCTTCCATATTCCTTGCATTTTTCAAGGGCATCACAGTCTGGCTGCCATAATAGTTTCAATCCTTCATCCATTACCTCAATCTTTGCCTCCTTTAGGCCTTCAATAATCATAGGCACCGATTCCCCTGACCAGCCATATGAACCAAAGGCAGCAGCTTTTTTCTTCTTAAATCCAATTCCTTTTATCATTCCTAGTACAGCAGCAGTACCAGACATTATGCTCTTGTTTACAGTAGAGCAGCCTATTAGCATAGCCTTGGACTTAAATAGCTCTGTTATAACATCGTTTTTATCCGATTTTCCTATGTTAAACAGCTTAACAGTCACATTTTTATCCTTTTCCATTATGCCATCGGCAATTGCCTCAGCCATCCTTCTTGTGGCATTCCACATAGTTTCATAGACTATAGTAATCTGGTTTTCCTGATAATCATCAGCCCATTCCAAGTACTTTTCAATTATCTGAGTTGGATTGTCTCTCCATATGACTCCGTGGCTTGTTGCTATCATATTGACCGGAAGGTTGAAACCCAGCACTTCCTTTATTTTGCTGGTTACAAGAGGGCTAAAGGGTGTTAAAATATTTGCATAGTATTTTAAGGCTTCCTGATACAATTCTGCCTGATCAACCAAATCATTGAACAGTTTGCTATTGGCATAGTGCTGACCAAAGGCATCATTGCTAAAGAGTATATTTTCTCCTGTCATATATGTAAACATGCTGTCAGGCCAGTGGAGCATTCTGGCTTCGATGAATATAAGCTTGTTATCCTTGCCGATTTCCAGTTCATCACCAGTCTTTACCTCTACAAAATTCCAGTCCTGATGATAATGGGCCTTTAGAATTTTCACTCCATTAGAAGTGCAGTATATAGGCACATCTGGTATTTCCTTCATAAGAAGCGGCAAAGCACCGCTGTGGTCTACTTCTCCATGATTTGCTACTATGTAGTCTATTTCACTTAAATCTATTTCCTTTTTTAGGGTTTCAACAAATTCCTCTGCAAAGGGTTCCCATACGGTATCAATAAGTACAGTTTTTTCATCTCTTATTAGATAAGAGTTATATGATGAGCCTCTATGTGTAGAGTATTCCTCACCATGAAAGGTTCTCAATTCCCAGTCAATCTTACCTACCCATGTAACCTTATCTGTTATTTTTACAGACATACTATACCTCCTTTTAATCTTATGTATATAGTTTTTCCATAAAAAGAAAAATAATAGATTATAGAAACACTATTACAGCAAGCTTTCGAGGTTTTCCCTATCCAGTATTTTTATCTTCTTATGCCCCTTAAGCTCTATCCAGCCTTCATCCTGAAAATAGGACAGTTTCCTGCTCAACGTTTCCTGGCTCATTCCCAGATGGGAAGCCAAATCTCCCTTCTTCATTGTAAGGATTATATTGCCTTCATCATCAGCCAGTTCCAACAGCTTTTCAGCAATTCTTGATTCCACATCCCTGATACCCAGGTTTTCAATCAGGTTTTCAGCTCTCTTTAGCCTTAAGCTTAATTCTTCCAGCACCTTAAAGGCTATTGAAGGATATTTTGCCATAAGGCTTTTCAGCTTGTCCCCGTCTATTATGCAGACTGTAGCATCTTCAATGACTTCTGCATTATTGGCGTTGGGCTCATCGTTAAAAAGGGACAATTCTCCCATAAACTCTCCAGGGCCTAGTATTCTTATGACCTGTTCTTTTCCAGAGCTGGATATTCTGGATATCTTTACTCTTCCCTTGTGAATTACGTAAAGCTTCTTTTCCCTATCTCCCTGGAAATATACCATTTCTCCCTTTTTATATGTCCTGCTTGTCGTAATTGAGGCTACCTCCATCATTTCATCAAAGGTTAATGTGCTGAATATAGGAACCAGCTCTATACATGTTTTAACTGCCATATTTTTCACTCCAGTTTACCAGTATTTATTCTATTTACTATTTTACCCACAAGTTCAATGTGGTAACATATTAATTAGCTTATATAAAAGGAGTCATATTTATGTGGGATGATAAGAGATATCATACTTTAAGCTATGAGCTTAAAAAGACCTTTGGGAAAAAGGTAATAAAGCTATCACTGGATGGAGGGTTTACCTGCCCCAACAGGGATGGGACTGTCGGATGCCGTGGATGCATATTTTGCGGAGAGGAAGGCTCAGGAGAGTTTACATCCTCCAGGGCATTAAGCATAGAGGAACAGATTGAGGAACAGAAAAAGCTTATGGGAAACAAGTGGAGTACTGATATGTACATTGCTTATTTCCAGAATTTCACCAACACCTATTCCACCTATGAGGATTTAAGGGAAAAATATTATAAGGCTCTGTTGCAGAAAGGAGTTGTAGGACTGGCAATAGCCACAAGGCCTGACTGCCTGCCTGATAGAGTGCTGGATTTACTGGAGGAGATAAACCAAAAAACCTACCTTTGGGTGGAGCTGGGATTGCAGACTATTCATGAAAAATCCTCCAGATTTATAAGGAGAGGTTATCCTTTAAGCATATATAATGAGGCAGTAGAAAAGCTTAGGAAAAGAAACATTAAGGTTGTCACACACCTGATATTTGGGCTGCCACATGAATCAAGGGAGGATATATTGGAATCTGTAAGGTATGTGGCTAACACCAATACCTGGGGTGTGAAATTCCACATGCTCTATATACAAAGGGGAACAGACCTGTATGAATACTATTTAAAGCATCCATTTCCTATACTATCAAGGGATGAATACATATCCCTGGTGGCAGATGCACTGGAGCTTTTGCAGGAGGATATGGTAGTCCATAGGGTAACTGGAGATGGTAAAAAGGAGCTTCTTTATGAACCCAGGTGGACTTTGGATAAGCTTAGGGTATTGTCAGGAATTGATAGGGAATTGAAAATGAGGAATTCCTGGCAGGGGAAGAAATGCAAGTAACCTATTAACACCTGTATTCCTTTCTGCATATTATATAATGCAATAAAAAATATGTAGAAAGGAGAATAATATGGACGGGTACAATGTACAACAACAATGCCCTCAAGGAAGCTTTTCCTATATAATCAGACCAGGAGACACGCTATTTTTGCTGGCGCAGAGATTTAATACCACTGTAGAAGCAATTCAAAGATTAAACCCAGGAATAGACCCTAACAGACTTCAGATTGGGCAAGTGATATGTATCCCTGGAATGGCCTCAACCCAGTGTCCAAATGGGTTTTTCTACACAATAAGAGCAGGGGATACATTGTTTATACTAAGCCAGAGATTTGGTGTCAGTGTGCAGTCAATAATAAATGCTAACCCTGGAATAAATCCAAATAATCTTCAAATAGGCCAGAGAATTTGTATTCCAGGAGCATTGCCACCACCATTGCCACCATGCACAAATGGATTTTACTATACAATAGTTGCAGGAGATACATTATTCCTGCTGGCACAGCGCTTTAATGTAACAGTTCAGGCTATTATTAATGCTAACCCAGGAATTGACCCAAACAACTTGAGAGTTGGCCAGATAATATGCATACCAAGACCGGTTACACCAGTACCACCATGCCCAAACGGATTCTACTATTCCATTAGACAGGGAGACACACTATTCCTGCTGGCACAGCGCTTTAACGTATCAGTTCAGGCTATAATAAATGCAAATCCAGGAATTGATCCAAACAACTTAAGAATAGGCCAGATGATATGCATACCAACATTTTAGCATAAAGAGAGCTTAGGCTCTCTTTTTTCATTAACACTAATTACAGCACATGCATAATATATATTGCTAGATTAATATGAAAGAGGTGACTAGTATGAGTGCAAATCATGATGATAGACAAGGAGGAAAGAGATGCCCTGCAGGCAGCTTTCCATATACTATTAAATCAGGAGATACCTTATACTTCCTGGCCATCAGATTTAATACCACAGTAGAAGCAATAATGAACTTAAATCCAGGAATTGACCCAAATAATCTGCAAATAGGTCAGGTTATATGCATACCAGAGCAGAAAGTCTCTCCACTGCCACCATGCCCTCATGGATTCTACTATACCATTAGGCAGGGAGATACCATATTCCTGTTAAGTCAGAGATTTGGTGTAAGCGTAGAGGCCATACTGATGGCAAATCCAGGAATAGATCCAAATAACCTTCAAATAGGGCAGGTAATATGCATACCAACAATGCCCAGCCCAGAGCCAGAACTGCCACCATGCCCTTATGGAGTATACTACAGGGTAAAACCTGGAGACACCTTCTTCCTGCTTGCTCAGAAATTCTGTGTAACAGTTCAGGCTCTTATGATGGCAAATCCTGGAGTTGATCCAAACAATTTAATGATTGGCCAGATACTGTGCATTCCAAAGAGATGCGTAATATTCTGCGACTAATAAAAAAAGCCCATGTTTATGGGCTTTTTTTATTGAGAATACCTGTAATATAATTGATACCAAGTTAATATATATTTGTTATAATATACATAGTAAAACTTGCATCAATAAACAAAGTATTAACAATAATTGCATGGAAAGGGAAGTTGTGCTATAATCCATCTAATAACTAATAGGATATTAAATTTTAGTTATTCATAACGTAAGGAGGTAACGCAGGGTACTGCAATAAAATGATAAACTTACATTTGGGATTAGATGTTGGCTCTACAACGGTTAAGCTGGTAGCATTAAATTCAAGTTATGACATAGTTTATAGCATTTATAAAAGGCATTACTCTGATATTAAAAACTGCGTTAAAGAAGTACTAATGGATGTCTACAAAAGATATAAAAATGAATCCATAACTATAATGGTTACAGGTTCAGGAGGGCTTTCAGTCCATAAATGGCTTAACATTCCCTTTATTCAGGAGGTAGTGGCATCTACAACAGCCATAAGGAGATTTATACCTGATACGGATGTAGCAATTGAATTAGGCGGAGAAGATGCCAAGATAACCTATTTAAAGGGAAATGTTGAGCAGAGGATGAATAGCATATGTGCTGGAGGGACTGGCGCATTTATTGACCAGATGGCTTCTCTATTGGAAACAGATGCAGAGGGGTTAAACAACTTGGCAGCCAGACACGAATCCATATATTCAATAGCCTCAAGATGCGGTGTTTTTGCAAAGACTGATGTTCAGTCGCTGATAAATCAGGGAGTTTCAAAGGAGGACATTGCTGCAAGCGTATTTCAGTCTGTAGTAAATCAGACTATATCAAACCTTGCATGTGGCAGGCCAATAGAGGGCAGGGTTGCCTTTTTAGGTGGTCCTTTGTATTTTTTATCAGCGCTTAGGGACAGATTCATAGATACATTGAAGCTTAAAGAGGATGAAATAATATTTCCAGAGAATTCACAGCTGTTTGTTGCTATTGGTGCAGCAATTGCATCTGAGGAAGAAAAGCCCATTAGGTTTGAAATGCTGAAGAATAGGATAAACGATTTAAACGAATCTATTGAATGTGAAATAAAGAATTTAAGACCTCTATTTATGAATGAAAAAGAGCTGGAAGAGTTTAGAAGGGAACATTCAACCAAAAGGATGTCGTATAAGGATATTAAAACCCATAGGGGAAAGTCCTTCCTGGGGATAGACGCTGGATCAACTACTACAAAAGCTATACTGATAGATGAAGACAACAACATCCTTTATAGCTACTATGGAAACAATAAAGGCAAACCGCTGGATTTGGCTATTAAGATTATAAAGGAAATATATGAAAAATTACCTGAAGGAGAAAAGATAACCTATTCTGCCATAACCGGATATGGAGAAGAGTTTATAAAAGCTGCCCTAAATATAGATGTTGGTGAGGTTGAAACCATAGCTCACTATAAAGCAGCATTGTTTTTCCAGCCAAAGGTAGACTTTATACTGGACATCGGTGGACAAGACATGAAATGCATGAAGATTAAAGATGGAGTAATTGACAGCATTCTTCTAAATGAAGCCTGCTCCTCAGGATGCGGCTCATTCCTGGAGACTTTTGCCCACTCACTGAATATGAGCGTTGAGGACTTCTTAAATGAAGGGCTGCTGGCTAAGAACCCTGTGGACTTAGGGTCCCGATGCACTGTGTTTATGAATTCCAAGGTTAAGCAGGCTCAAAAAGAAGGGGCAAGTATAGGGGATATTGCTGCTGGGCTTTCCTATTCTGTAATAAAAAATGCACTGCAGAAGGTTATTAAGATAAGGGATCCCAAAGAATTAGGAGAGAATATTGTAGTTCAAGGCGGTACCTTCTACGGAGATGCCATAGTAAGGAGCTTTGAGCTCCTATCAGGAAGACAGGTGGTAAGACCTGAAATTCCAGGGCTTATGGGAGCCTTGGGGGCAGCTATAATTGCCAAGGAGAGGTACGAAGAAGGGAAGGAGTCAAGCATACTTACAAAGGATAAACTGGATAAGTTCACATACAAAACCCAGAAGGCCCGCTGCGGCAGATGCGGGAACAACTGTCTTTTGACAATAAACATATTTGAAGACGGCAAACGATTTATTACAGGCAATAAATGCGAAAAAGGCGCAGGATTGGATAAAAGCAGGGAGAGCATTCCAAATCTGTTTGAATATAAATACAACAGAATTTTCAGCTATAATCCGTTAAGCATAGAAGAAGCCAAAAGAGGTATAGTGGGGATACCAAGAATTCTTAATATGTACGAGCACTATCCATTCTGGCATACATTCTTTACAGAGCTGGGATTTAGAGTGGAATTATCCTCTGAATCCACCAGGAAGACATATGAAAAGGGAATAAGCTCCATACCCAGTGAAACAGCCTGCTTCCCTGCAAAAATATCCCATGGGCATATAATGGAGCTGATTGAAAAAGGAGTTAAGTTCATATTCTATCCTTCTATATTCTTTGACAAGAAGGAAGATGAAAGGGCAGACAACAATGTAAACTGTCCCGTAGTAATAGGATATCCGGATGTGTTGAAACACAATATTGAGAAGCTAAAGGATAAGGATATCCTGTTTATGAATCCATTCCTCAGCTTTGATGACAAGGAAGGGCTCAAGAAGAGGCTTGCTGAGGAATTCAGGAGGTTCAACATTCCAAAGGATGAAATAACAAGAGCTGTTGATAAGGCCTGGGAGGAAAGGATCAAGGTAAAGGAGGATATAAGGAGAAAGGGAGAGGAAACCCTGGAGTATATAGAAAGAGAAGGAATAAGGGGCATAGTACTGGCAGGAAGGCCTTACCATCTGGATAAGGCCATAAACCACAACATACCTGGACTTATTACCTCCTTAGGCATGGCAGTTTTAACGGAGGATTCCGTAGCTCACCTTGGAAAAGTTGAAAGGCCTTTAAGGGTTTTGGACCAGTGGGTATACCATGCAAGGCTATATAGAGCAGCAAGCTTTGTAGCTCAGCGAAAGGATCTGGAACTGGTGCAGTTAAACTCCTTCGGGTGCGGACTGGATGCTGTAACAACAGACCAGGTGGACGAAATATTAAGCAGATTCGGTAAAATCTATACCCTTCTAAAAATAGATGAAGTAAGCAACTTGGGTGCTGCAAAGATAAGAATCAGGTCTTTGGATGCAGCTTTAAGGGAGAGAGATAAAAAGGGATATGAACTGGGGAAGAAATATGATATACCAAAGAGAGTATACTTTACAAAGGAAATGAAGGAAAGGCATACAATATTAATGCCTCAGATGGCACCAATTCATTTTGAAATACTACAGTCGGCATTTAACTCATGCGGCTATAATATGGAGGTATTGCCTTCAGCAGATACCAAATCTGTAGATGAAGGATTAAAGTATGTAAACAACGATGCATGCTACCCCTCCATCATAGTTGTGGGACAGTTTATAGATGCATTGAAATCAGGCAAATACGATTTAAACAATGTATCTGTAATCATAACTCAAACTGGAGGTGTGTGCAGGGCATCCAACTATGTAGGGTTTATGAGGAAAGCCTTTAAGGACGCTGGATTTGGCCATGTGCCAATTATTGCTGTATCAGCTCAGGGCATAGAGAAAAATCCAGGATTTACATTCTCATTGCCAATGATAAAGAAGGGAATAATGGCAATCCACTATGGGGACCTGATTATGAGAATGCTATACAGAGTAAGGCCTTATGAGAAGATAAAGGGTTCAGCAGACATGCTTGCAAGGCACTGGATTGACAAATGCTCTGAAGCAGTTAAAATAGGCAGGACAAGGGATTACATTCGAAATATAAATGATATGGTCAGGGATTTTGATGAGCTGGAAATAGACGAGAACCTTGTAAAGCCAAAGGTAGGAGTAGTAGGGGAAATACTGGTTAAGTACCATCCTGAAGCCAACAACCAGATAGTGGATTTGCTGGAGGAGGAAGGTGCTGAAGCAGTGGTTACGGACCTGACGGATTTCCTCTTGTATTCAGCTTATAATACAACATTTAAGCATGAATATCTGTCCAAGGGATTGATGCCCAAATTAGGTGGAGATGTGGTAGTTAAGTATATTGAGCACTATAGAAAATATGCAAGGGAAGCTTTAAGAAAGAGCAAAAGGTTTGACGAGCCTATGACTATTCATGAGCTTGCAAGGGAGGCTGAAGAGCTGATAACCTTAGGGCATCAGTATGGCGAAGGCTGGCTTTTAACGGCAGAGATGCTGGAGCTGATACACAGAGGCGTGGAAAACATAGTCTGCGTTCAGCCCTTTGGCTGCCTGCCAAATCATATAACTGGGAAGGGTATGATAAAGGCTATAAGGGATAGATATCCCAGGGCAAATATAGTTGCCATAGATTATGACTCAGGAGCCAGCGAAGTGAACCAGCTAAACAGAATTAAGCTAATGCTTTCCAATGCAAATAAAAATATTGAAGAAAAATCCAAAAACAAAGCCAAGGCTTATCAGTAATATATAACTATGAAACAAACTGACAGGTGTTAAACTTGTCAGTTTGTTTTGTAACTCCTTTGTAACGACTTTTAATTCAATTACTGATATAGTATACTAAAGAGGAGGTTTAATATTTTTAATATATTAAATATGAAAGAGGTATTTATATGAGGAAAAAAATATTGAAAGCTATTAGCTTAATGGGTATATTTCTGATTCTGTTTATCGTGGGGTGTGATAACTATTTACTGGAGAAAAATGATAAGGAAATATATGAAGCCTTGGAAAGCACCCTGACATCATCCAACACTGAAGAATCTGATGGATTGCTATATGAATTCAAAAGCATAGTGGATAGCAACAACGAACCCTATGTATTGGTGCAGTTTATAGATGAAAATATTAAAAATGCAACGGAGGAAGAAGCAGCTGTAATGATCCTGATATTGGAGAAAGTCCAAAAGGAATATATTCAAGAATATACAGATGAGATATTTATGGAAGACAATCAGATGGAGCTTCTAAGGCTTTCAGGAACTGAGCTCTTCTTTGATGAGGCAAATATAGGCCAGATAGAGAACGTAAAGCTAAAGGATATAGTAGAGAGGATATTTAAGGGGAAATACAAGCTCATAAACATGGAGGGAGGATTCTACCCTGGAATTGATTATGAAAAGCTGAAGGAATACAATCGCTATCTTTCAGATGAAATAAGGGGATATATTGAGATTAAGGCCTTAAATTCCAATAAACCAGCTGTATTGGATGCAGAAATAACTATTTTCTTTGATGAATTAGGCGAAAGATTAATTCAGACAGAGAAATATATTCAAAAATACCCACAGGGTGTCAAATTTGAAGAAGTATTGAGAATATACGGTGATTATTTAAGACTATACCTGGAAGGCTCTGATAACTCTCCGATATACGAATATGAAACCAGGGAAATAAAGAAAGACATATTGAAGAGCTATAAGAACATGAAAGGAAATAATAAGTTGATAACGGCAAAGATAATTTCCAAATATATTGACGTAATTGAGTATAATAAAAACATAATAGACGAAAATGTATTATCCAGAGTGCCAAAGCTTTTAAGCGAAGCAGTTGCCACCCTGGAAAGCATTAAATAGCATAGCAGTTTGGCTATGCTTTTTGTTTGCTATTAAACCCTTCCTATTTGTGCATAATATATTTATGAAAACAGGGAGGGATAAACATGAAAAAGATGCTAATGCTACTGGCAGAAGGCTTTGAAGAAGTGGAGGCTGTTACTGTAATAGATTATTTAAGGCGAATGAATATTATAGTTGATACCTGTTCAATAAATGGAGAAAGGAAGGTCATAGGAGGGCACAGGATTACAATAGAAACTGACAAGGACATAGATAAGATAAACTCAATTAAAGGTTATGATGGGCTTATAATACCAGGAGGACGTGAGGCAGCAATTCATCTTAGGGATGACGGAAGAGTAATAGAGCTTATTAAGGCATTTCACGATGAAGGAAAAATACTTGCTGCCATATGTGCGGGGCCAATAGTGCTGAACAGAGCAGGAATACTGAATGGGAGGAAGGTCACATCCTATCCTGGGTTTGACAATGATTTAAAGAACAGCGAATACAAGGATGATATTATAGTTGAGGATGGAAACATCATAACTGCAAGAGGGCCTGCAGTGGCAGTATATTTTGCACTTAAGCTTATTGAAATTCTGGCAGGTGAAGAGAGGGTTGGAGAATTGAGAAATGACATATTGCTTGATAAGGTGGAAGAAGCAATTGGAAAGTAGTATAATAGAGGCGATAATTCGTCTCTTATCTTTTTTATGTCTATACAGGGAGTGGTAGTATGAAGCTTAAAAGAGAATTCTATGCAAGAGACACTATAACTGTAGCAAAGGAGCTGCTTGGAAAGGTACTTGTACATAATATAGAGGGGATGCTGCTAAAAGGGAAGATTGTAGAGACAGAAGCCTATCTGGGGGTTGAGGACAAGGCTGCCCATTCCTATGGAGGTAGGAGAACGAATAGGGTAGAAGTAATGTATGGCCCTGCAGGACACGCATATATATACTTCATATACGGCATGTATTTTTTGTTAAATGTGGTTACTGAAAGGGAGGGAATACCTCAAGCAGTACTAATCAGAGGGATTGAGCCATTGGAAGGCCTCGACGGGATGGCTTTGTATAGATTCAAAAAAACCTATGAGGAATTGACTTCCCATGAGAAAAAGAACCTGACCAATGGTCCGGGAAAGCTTACAAAGGCATTTAATATAGACAGAAAACTAAATGGAATAGATCTTTGTGGTGATAGGCTATATATTGAAGAGGGAGAAAATAAGGATTTCAATATAGTACAGACAACAAGAATAGGCATAGACTATGCTGAGGAAGCGAGGGATTTTCCCTATAGGTTTTACATAGAGAATAATCCATATGTCTCAGTAAAATAGTGTGGACCTGTTATATTGCAATAAATTTGTAACCTTATTTTAATTGAAAAAACATTGCAAATTTAGTATCATTAAAGCTATAGGTGGTATATTGGAGGTATGGAAATGAAAAAGAAATTCTGGATTAGCTTTTTTATATCATTAGTTGCATTTTCTGTTCTTTTCAGTATAGCAGGACCATATTTATTGAAAAAAACCCCTGTTATTTCCATAGGTGAAGGAGATAGTAAACAGATAGATGATAATGGGAAGCTAGAGGAAATAGAAGATAAGGGAGAAATACTGTTCTTACTTATGGGTGTAGATGATCTGGAAGGAAGAGGCGGAATAAAGGCTATAAAAAAAATGGAAGCAGATGAAAATGGATATAAAAATACTGGTATGAGAACTGATACCATGATTTTATGTAAGTTTAACTATGAAACTGGAGAAATAACCATGTTATCCATACCAAGGGATACTCGGGTGAATATAAGAGGAAGAAGCTCCAAAGAAAAGATAAATCATGCCCATTCCTATGGAGGACCTCTTTTATCAGTAAAAACTGTCAGGGACTTTTTAGGTGTAGATTTAGAGTACTACGTAACAGTTGACTATGAAGCAGTAAGAGAAATAGTAAATGCCATAGGTGGAGTATATTTAGATGTGCCACAAAGGATGAAGTATACGGATCCAGCAGCTAAGCCTCCCTTAGTTATAGACCTTTATCCAGGACCACAGACGCTTGATGGTGATAAGGCATTGCAATTTTTGAGATTTAGATCCTATCCAGAAGGAGATGTTGGTAGGGTTAAAACACAACAATATTTCTTAAAGGAATTTATTAAGCAAGTTTTGCAGCCCAAAAATATAACCAAAATACCTAAAATGATAAGCACCTACTTTAACTATGTAGATACAAATATCCCAATTACTGCAGCATTGAAAGCAGTACCAAAGCTGAACGATATAGACTTTGAAAACTTGAATGTAGCTACAGTGCCTGGAGAAGGTAAATATATTGGTTCTGAGTCATACTATATACCTTATGAGGACCAGACAAGTGAGCTGGTGGAAGAGATGTTCAGCAGCTTTGTATTGCGTTAAATTTTCCCGGGAAATAAATAGGAATTTGTCAAAAATAGCAAATAAATATAATATAAACCAAAAAAGGGTCTCGATTTGAGACCCTTTAATTGTCAATAGCTAAAATCCTCCAGCGCCACCACCACCGGCACCGCCTCCACCACCGACAGAAAAACCTCCTCCGCCTCCTGTGGAAGCTCCTGTTATATTGAAGGATTTACCTATGCTCTTTGTAAATTCATTGTCTCCATTTGGGTTAGTCAGGAAGAACCAGTAAGCCCAGTGGTTTGCCATATGGCTTTGGGGATATAGAGGCCTAAACCTTTTTAATGAATTATATGGTATTCCCAGGGCTAATCCATATATTAAGGCTTTATCCAGGGATATCCATAAATCATTTGCATCCAGTAATCTGCTTCTTTCTTCCAAATCCTTTCTGAAATCCTTCCACTTCTTCATCTGCAGATATCCGTAATCGGATTTTCTTGTTAATAGCCCTATGGAATATACGAAGGCTGCAGTGGCTAAAATTATCAGAAGTATTCCATACAGTGCCCCATATACCAGTGAAATAATGGAAATCGTCAAAAATACCATTGATATTAACATCAGCAGTACTCCTGTTCCCTTGGTGCTGTTATCGTAGTATCCCATTTTCCTGGCTTCTTCGCCTACTAATCTGGTCCATTGAGTATGGCTTTTATAGAAACTGGATGCCTGGTTTTTTCTGTATAGCTCTATGTCAATGGTGCTTACTGCATTATTGTATCCTATTTCATCAAAAAGCCATTTCAAAAGATACTTTTCATGCATCAATAGGCCATCTTCTGGTTTATCCATCTTAATGAGATTGAAGCTGGTGGCATCCTTCCTGTATTTTTCTATCTCTTCAATGGATATAAAACCTCTTCTGGCAAGGTCTAGTATGGTAGCTGTAAATGCTGATGGAGTAATGGCTCCATTTAGAATAAGGGATACTACTGCTGGTGAATTGTCATCAGGATATATGCTGCGGTCAATAGATTCAAGCCTGTCTAATCTTCTTCTGTATTTGTTGAATATGAGGAATATTATTAATGTTAGAACTGCTGATGATATAATTGATATGTTGTTGAACAGATTCTTTCTTTCAGCCTTTCTTATTTCCCTTTCCCTGATTTCTTCAATATATGATAATTCCTCATTCACTATTTCTTCATATGCATCCCTGTTTATCACATTGGTGGAACCAGGAATATATTCTGCCGGGAAAAGGACTCTGACTTCAACAAAGGTGTTATCAGGCACATTCTCAACTTCAGCCCTTATGGCATTTTCTCCGGAAAATCTTACGGTTCCATTTGTTGGGCCATGGGCAAATATTTTTGTGTTTTCAGTTATTTTCCCTGGAAGCCTTATATTTACACCAAAAAAGTCTATAGGGGTTTCGTTCTCATCTCCCAGGAATTTATAATACAGTTCACCTATGTCATTGTATCTTATGGATACATTCTTCACGGTATATCTTAAGCGAAATGTCTTCTCTTCATCCTCAGAAGGTGAGAATATCTGAATGGTGAGAGATTCATCTTCGTTATGTACTACATAAACATTGCTATCTCCTTTTCTGGCATTGTCAACTTGAGCATATTCAACTTCTCTATTCTGGATGACTTCAGATACACTGATATTTTCTATTCCGTCAGTCTTATCCAATATGATTTCCCTGAATACTCCATTAAATTCCCTGTTAAATCTGAATGTAATATCTTCAGCTATTTCTAAATCGCCATTTCTCAGTATTTCAGAGTCAACCAGCCATCTGGTGATAATTAATTCCTCCTCTGCAACTGCACACTGGGGAAGGTTAAATAAAATGGATACTGCAAGTAAAAGAACTGTTAATGCTCTAAATGGCTTATTAATAACATTCACCTCCAATTAAATTGATTGACTGAGTCAATAGAAATCTCTGAATATTATAATTATACCCTTTTACTCACAGCAGTTAAAATAAATAATAATATAAAATCTGATATAATAAATTATGATGTAATTAAACACTACACTGAAGCTTAAAATAAAGGGATGTGGATTTATGATAAATAAAATGGATATAGAGAAACATTTAACAACTGATTTTGTGGGAAGAAATATTGAATGCCATGAGAGTATTGAATCTACCAATATTAGAGCCAAGGAAGTTGCAATGCTGGCAGATGAGGGGACTGTAATAATTGCTGAAGAACAGACCATGGGAAGAGGAAGGCTTGGAAGAAGTTGGATGTCTCCAAAGAGTAAGGGGCTTTGGTTTAGCATTATACTAAAACCGTATTTGGATCCAGGGAAGATATCCAAAATAACATTAATTGGTGCAGCTGCAGTACATAAGGCATTAAAGGAACTAGGCATTACATCCCATATAAAGTGGCCAAATGATGTTGTAGTTGAAGGAAAAAAGGTATGCGGAATATTAACTGAAATGGTTTTACAGGATGAAAACTCATATTACGTAATAATGGGAATTGGGATAAATGCCAATTTGGATAAAGGAGATTTTCATGATGAGCTTAAGGATAAGGCAACATCTTTAAAAATAATAAAAGGAGCAGAAATAGACAGGAGTAGGCTTCTTGCATGTGTATTGAATAATTTTGAAAAGCTATATATTCCATTTAAAGAAAAAGAGGATATTTCAGAAACCATAAAAATATCAAGAGAAAATTCCATACTCCTCAATAGGGAAGTAAGGATTATAAAGGATAATGTTGAGAGAACAGGCAGGACAATAGACCTAGACCAGGAAGGCCGATTGATAGTTGAGTTTGAAAATGGGAAAATAGAAGCTATACTGTCAGGAGAAGTGTCTGTAAGAGGCATGGAAGGGTATGTAGACAATTGATGATGAACGACAAAGAGTTGATTTAGTTATTAGTCTTGGATGAAAATAATTATAAGGCATATATAAAGAACAGCTCTCCAACTCCGAATTTGTGAAATATCACGGTCGTAAAACCGATTTGGGAATATATAGGGGCTGCATTTTAATCTTAAGCGGTTATGCAGCCCATTTTTTAGTTGTCATCCATTATTAATACAGCATATGTACTTGCCAATTACTCATGACTAAAGTCATGAGTGTAAAGCAACTTTCATCAATTATCATCTGTAGATTTCAATACATTTTCAATAGCTACCTCTGGCATACCTATGGATTCAACAACTACATTTTCACAGTTTACCAATCCCTTTTTCATAAGCTGAAATGTTACAGTCTTATCTGCTCTGACTGAAATGCCCAGGATTTTGCCGGTATCAGAGTCCATTCCAGAAGGTATGTCTACAGATAATGTATATTTGCTGTATTTATTTATACTTGAAATCACATCCTTGTATAACCCTTCAACATCCCTTGTAAGTCCTGTTCCAAATATGGAATCTATGGTCATGTTTGAAGCTTTTAGTGAATCTACCAGGATATTTATATCTTCCTCTGTTTCAATAAGGTTTATTTTTATATTCATATTCTTAAGTATATTGCAGTTTATGTTAAAATCTTTGCTGCCCTTATTCAGGTTTCCTATGACAAATATGTCTACACTTTTACCTTCCACAATTAAATGTCTTCCTACAGCCAAGCCGTCTCCTCCATTGTTTCCTACACCACATACAATTGTAAAGGAATTAAATCTGTCCAGGTCTATATTCTTAACTACCTTCAATGCTGAATTTTCCATAAGCACAATGCCAGGGATTCCCAGCTTCTCTATACAGTAATTATCTATTGATTTCATCTGATTGCCAGTGACACAGATCATAATACCCCTCCTTTAGGGATATTATATCATATTCTATGGACAAGTTTAGATGCCACGAAGGAAGTTATTATTGCTTTTATCAAATCTCCAGGGATGAAAACCAGGCATCCTGTCTTTAAAACTGTCAACAGGTCCATTTCTACACCAGAAATATAATTCAGTGAAAAATACATATAGGGGATGCCAAATGCGTATATGACAAAGGTGCCAATAAGACTGGCCAATAAAAAGCTTCTGAATCCTGAATAGGGTTTTTTATATGTTAGTTTTCCCACTATATGGGATGCAAATATAAATCCAATTAGAAATCCAAAGCTTGGCTTAAATATATACTGAGGACCTCCTGAAAATCCAGCAAATATTCTGACTCCGAAAAGACCCAGCATTACATACAACCCTTGGGACATGCTGCCCAGCTTAGGGCCAAGGAGAAACCCGGACAACAGGCTAAACATGCTTTGCAGGGTAATGGGAACTTCACCAATAGGGATGCTTAAAAAGGCACCAATGGCTGTCAATGATGTAAACAATGATACCAGTATCATTTCTTTAGTGGATAGTTTCATCAGCTTCACCTCATTTATTATAATTGGAATTATATAAATCATATTGTAAATTGTCAAATACAAAAACATGTTGACATTTATGGATGCACAGTATATACTGTTAATATAGAATATATACAGTATACACATAATACACACAATATACACTAGATTATAAATGCTAACACCAGTCTATAGGAGGATGTATATGAGAATAATCATATCAAATTCCTCAGATGAGCCCATATACGAGCAGATAACGAAGCAGATAAAGGAGCAGATTTTAAAGGGAGAATTGAAGGAAGGGGACCTGCTTCCCTCCATAAGGGGATTGGCCAGGGACCTTCAGATATCTGTTATTACCACCAAAAGGGCTTATGAGGAATTGGAAAGGGAAGGATTCATTGAAACTGTGCAGGGGAAGGGTTCCTTTGTAGCAGGACAGAACAGAGAGCTTATAAAGGAGAAGAAGCTTAACATAATAGAAGAAAAGCTTTCTAAAGTCGTGGAGGAAAGCAAAGCCCTGGGCATATCCTTTGATGAAATATTAGAGCTGTTAAAGATTTTATATGAGGAGGGTTAAACATGGATTACATTTTGGAAGTAAAAAACCTGAGAAAGGAATTTAAGAACTTTACACTGGATAACATAAGCTTTAATCTGGAGCCAGGCTATATAATGGGGTTCATAGGGCCAAATGGCGCAGGGAAAAGTACCACAATTAAGCTTATAATGAACCTTTTGAAGAAGGATGGAGGAGAAATAAGGATATTCGGAAAGGACCACGAGAAATATGAAAAGGAAGTAAAGAATAGAATAGGATTTGTATATGATGAAAACTACTACTATGAGGACCTGACAATTAATACCATGAAGAGCGTAGTGGCTTCCTTCTATTCAAACTGGGATGACAGTAAGTTTAACGAGTATATGAGGGAATTTGACCTGAATCCCAAAGCGAAGATAAAGACCCTGTCAAAGGGAATGAAGATGAAGTTTTCATTGGCTGTTGCTCTATCCCATAATGCAGACCTTATAATTATGGATGAGCCAACATCCGGGCTTGATCCGGTTTTCAGGAGGGAAATACTGGATATTCTATACAGTGTAATTCAGGATGAAAAGAAGAGCATATTCTTCTCTACCCATATAACTACAGACCTGGAGAAGATTGCAGATTATATAACATTTATAAATAGAGGCAAAATAGTCTTTTCCAAGCCAAAGGATGATGTACTGCAGAACTATGGCATAGTAAAGGGAGGACTGGATATTTTAGATGAAAACGCAAGAAAGGAATTCATAGGTATCAGAGAAACAAAAGTCGGATTTGAAGCCTTAACGGACAACATGGATAAAACCAGAAGGATGTTTGGCAACCGGGTACTCATTGAAAGGGCAACACTGGAAGATATAATGGTATATAGCGTAAGGAGGTAACAAAATGATAGGAATACTTAAAAGGGATATTTCATTGCTGATTTCCAGCAAGCAGATGATTATATTTATGCTGTTTTATATACCATTGCTGCTGTTTGTATCAGAATCCTTTGTTCCAGAGATACTCTATTTTATGATACTTGTGTTTTATACCTACATGATGTCCACAACGTCCTTTACCTATGATTTAACAGGAAAGTCAAAATATGTTATTAATTCGCTCCCTATTAACAGGAATGAATTGGTGATATATAAATATCTATCTATATTTATATATTTTTCCATAACAGTTGTGTATGCTGGGGTTTATTTGTGGATAATTAACATTTTAAAATTAGCAGATGTGGATTATTTTAATTTAAGAGGAATTATGAATGCTATTCCAACAATCATGATCTATGTATCCATAGTATTCCCTACATTCATCAGGTTTGAACCTAGAGTGGCACAGATAATCAATATTATATTGTTTATGACATTCTTTATAATTTCTAGCAACATTTCATATACGGGAGATAAAGGGGCATTGAAATATTTGGGAGTGCTGAAGTGGGAATATATAATGGCGATAGCATTGGTAATGTATATACTGTCCTTATTATTGTCCATACATCTATACAAGAATAGGGATATTTAGAGGTGATAATATGATTAATCTCATAAAGAAGGACCTTAGGCTGTCCATTAAAGTAAATATATTTGCAGTAATATATGCACTGTTTATTTCTGCAACTGGATTAATATCCAATAATCCAATAATAGCAAATCTTCTATATGTATTAGGCATAATAATACTTACATTTGTTGCAGTAATATTTACAAATGGATATGATGATAAATACAGAAGTGAAGTAGTTTTAATCAGCCTTCCGCTGGATAGAAAAAATATTGTAAGAGGCAAATATATATCCCTTTTGGTGTTCTTCTTCATTTCCAGCGGAGCAGTAATTGTGTTTACAAATATATTATCTATGTTTGGAATTGCAAATGGAGGAAATATCGCAGGTGTACAAAGTGCCATTCTGGCAGCAAATATAATACTGTTATTCTACTCAATATACTATCCTATTTACTTTAAAGTAGGAGAAGGGTTAAGGACTTTCAATGTAGTACTATGGATGGCTCTGATTATGGGACCTGCAGTAATAGGAAGAGGATTTAAGGCTTTAGACCAAAGAGGGCTATTGGATAAATTGATGAATATAGATTTGAATACAATAAACTTGTACCTGTTTGGGATAGTGATTGTAATCTACTATATATCGCTGCAGATTTCAAAGGGGATATACATGAGAAGGGAGTTTTAAATTAAATTTAAGACTAAGCCAGAGGGTAAGTTTATCTGGCTTAGTCAGTGATAACTCTACCTGTTTCAGGGTGATAGGCCATGTAATTCCAGATGAGGTGAAGAATCTCATGACCCTATAATTAATTTTTTTCCTTTATTATAGTACTCCTTCATTATGGTTTCAGGAACTAAACTCCCTCCTGTAGCCCAGCACATGTGGGTAATATTGGCCTTTTTATCCAAAAGATTGTGTTTTCTTAGATATTCTTCTCCCTTTTCACCGGACAGGATTACTGGACCTAAGAATCCTGCCAATGCTGAAGGCTCAAGATAGATGTTCTCCTCATCAGCAAGGCTTACAAGGAACTTGTACAGCCTATTATCCTCAATGGTAAATTCTCCGCTTAGGATTGAATCCATTATGCTGCCAACAAAGGAGGATGGGCGGCCTACAGCCAATCCGTCAGCTTCAGTCTTGTTGTCAATTCCAATATCCTGTACGGAAATTTTGTCATGCAGCCCGGTTATAAGTCCCAATAGCATTGCAGGGGAATGGGTAGGTTCGGCAAAGAAGCAGTGGACATTGTCCTTGTACATATATTTAAGCCCATAGGCTACACCACCGGGGCCTCCGCCTACTCCGCAGGGGAGATATACAAACAATGGATGGTCTTCATCCACTATTATGTTCATATCATCCAGCTGTCTTTTTACCCTAAGTCCTGCAACTGCATATCCAAGGAATAGATCTACTGAATTTTCATCATCTATAAAGTAACTCTTTGGGTTGAGCATGGACAGCTTTCTGCCTTCCTCTACTGCCTTGGAGTAATCTGATGAATACTCAATTACCTCTACCCCCTTGCTTCTTAAGAGGTCCTTTTTCCACTGCTTTGCATCACTGGACATGTGTACTTTTACATTAAAGCCTAATTTTGCACTCATTATGCCTATGCTCAATCCCAGATTGCCGGTACTTCCTACCTGAACTGTATACTGTGAGAAGAACTTCCTGAACTTTTCATCAGCCAGCTTAGAATAGTCATCATCTGTTGAAAGCAAACCATTTTCAATGGCTAGGGTTTCAGCATGCTTCAATACCTCATATATTCCCCCTCTTGCCTTAATGGAGCCAGCAATGGGGAGGGAATCATCTCTCTTTAAAATCAATTTTCCATGTATGTCAGTATTGTAATCCTCTTCCATTCTTCTCTTCATTCTGCCAATGGTAGATATGTAAGACTCAATAGTTCCATCCTTAGTCTGTGGGAAAACCTTCTTTAAATATGGCTTAAATCTGTTCAGCCTTTCTTCAGCATCCAATACGTCCTCAAAGGATAAGGGAAGGTTTTCCTCTACATTATCAAATTTCTTAAGGTTGGGATTTATCCAAAACACTTCTTTTAGTGCCTTTATATCCTCAAAAATGGGCATATAATCCTCTGATATATTGAATTTTTCCATGACTACTCCTCCTTATAAGTTCGCTACCTTAAGTATATCATAATCTGGCATTATTGAAGATAAAAGAATGAGTCAAGGGATTCCCTTAACTCCTATATAAAAAGCTGTATGTCTGAATTCATGGCATCCTTTAGATAATCATTGGCAGTTACAATTTCCACCTGTTCAAGTAATTCCTCCTTGCTAAAGCCTATTATTTCGCATGACAATTTACAAGCTTGCATTTTTATGCCCTTATTAAGGGCTCCGTTTAGAAAATCTGTAAGGGTTGGAGTATGGTTTTCTTCCATCATCTCCAGAAGCATCTTCTTTCCCAATCCTGCAAGGTTCATTTTGGAAAGGGGAAGATCCTCAATATTCTTTGGGGTCATGTTTGCAAATATCCTTTCATAGGTTGATTTATCCTCTTCATTCATCTTGCTAGGGTCCCTTATAAGGAGCAGTCCCCAAAAGGCGAAAAATATTGTAACGTCCATACCCATTTCCTTTGCTGTATTTGCAAGGATCAAAGCAGCCAAGGCCTTGTCGTATTCCCCGCTAAACATGAGAATGTTCATCTTCTTATTCATAGAAAGCCCTCCTTTCTACTATTTTTAGTAGAAAGAAGGGCTTTTATACTTCCTGTTATAGTATTCTACATTGCTTCCAATATGCTTTAATAATTCCACCAAAACATTTATTTCATCAAGGGTGTTATACATTCCGTAGCTTATCCTTACAGCTCCAGGCCTTAAAAGGTTTCTGCCCTCCTTGTATTCTTCTATTTGTTTTTGTGTTACTTTAAGCAGCTTCTGTATATATGGCTGGGCACAGAAGCATCCGTTTCTTACACCTATGCCACCTTCCAGGGAAAGGGCTGCTGCCACTATTCCATGATAAAGGCCCTGAATGTTGAAGGATATAATGGAAACCTTGTTTTTAATATCTCCATCATCGTATATGATTATGTTAGGCACTTCCTTTAACCTTTCCAATGTGTATTTTGTAAGTTGCCTCTCGTAGCTGGATATACAGTTCATGCCCAGCTTTTTCAATGACCTTATGCTCTCTGTCAAAGCCACTACTCCAAATACATTGGGAGTGCCTGCCTCTTCCTTTTCAGGAGGAGGAGCCCATATGACTTCCTTTGGAGTTACAAGGTCTACAGTTCCTCCGCCAACATTTTCAGAAAGCCCATCTGTAAAGGTATCCTTTGGAGCAACTAATACTCCGGTTCCAAAGGGAGCATACATCTTATGAGCAGAGAAGGCAATATAGTCAATGTGCCCCGGGTGGTCCATAGGCTTCATATCCACCGGATGGTGAGGAACAAGCTGCGCTCCGTCTACGAATATTCTGCTTCCATGTTTATGGGCAATTTCTGCTATCTTATGTATGGGATTTATGAATCCTGTTACATTGGATGCACCTGTTACAGCTACAAGCCTTACCTTGCCCTTGTATTTCTTTAAAAGGTGTTCAAGGTGGTCGAGGGATAACCTTCCCTTTTCATCTACTTCCACGTAATCAACATTGTATCTGTATCTCCAGGGCAGGTCATTGGAGTGATGTTCCATATAAGTGGATAGAACAACTCCATCCCTTATTTTATCCTTAAGCCTGTAGGATAGCTTGTTTATGGCCTCAGTGGTGTTCTTGACAAATATAGCCGTGTAATACCGGGGATCTGCCTTTAAAAAATCCAGTACTACATCCCTTGAACTGTCATAGCGCATGGAGGAAATAATTGACTTGTATCCGGTACCTCTGTGAACTGAAGAGTACATATGAGAAAAATTATTGATTTCCTTCATTACGGAAATTAGAGGAGGGGTGGTGGCAGCATTATCAAAGTTAATGTATAGAACTCTTCTTCCATTTTCAATGGGTACCAGGGTATTCAATCCATGGACATATTTCCTGTACATATTATCACCTTTGCTTTTAATGATAATATCATTATATTTATATATGACAAAAAAAGTTACAATGGTTGTTCAGTATTAAAATTATTGATAAAATGTATGTGTTCATGTGAAATCATAAAAAGCAGGTGACATAATGAATAAGGCCAAAAAATTGCTTATTTGTTCTTTGCTGGTAGGGTTGTCTTCCCTTCTGTACATTGATTTCTATGTAGCAAATTTTAAGTTTTCCTTTGCAGGAGTTGTATTTCCATTTCTATTGTATATCTATGATGATTTAAACCCTGTATTGTTTGGGTTTTCATCAGGGTTTTTGCTGGTGATGTTCAGATGGATATTTCTGAGTTTTCTGCAGGGAATACTGGGGCTTAAGCTATACCACATAATGCCTGAAATGGTATTTTACATAGTGTATGGTGCAGTATTCTATGTAATCAGAAAAAGCAATATATCTATAAAATACAGAAATATACTGATTGTATCTACAATGGTTGATTTTATTTCCAATATACTGGAAACATATATAAGAATTGGGGAAGACTTGTTTTCTCCCGGCTATTCCATAATAAAAATACTGCTGTTTGTTGCGGTATTAAGGGCAGCATTAATATGGATTATGGTACTAGGGTACAACTATAATAAACTGCTTCTGATAAAGGAGGAACACGATAAAAGGTACAGGAATCTCCTCCAAATCATATCCCAGCTAAAAACGGAAATATACTGGATGGAAAAGAATAAGGACCATATTGAAAGGGTTATGGCAAATGCATACCAGCTTTTTTCAAATATAAGTGAAGATGGAACAAAAGACAGCTGGGCAATGGAGGCTTTGGAAATAGCCAAGGATATTCATGAAATTAAGAAGGAATACAGCTTAGTTGTAATGGGCATAGAGGATGCCATGGCGAATAAGCTGGATAATACAGGAATGCACTTTAGCGAATTGGTGGCTATATTGAAGGAAACTATGGATATGGAAGCAAAAAGTCAGGGAAAGGATATTACAATATATTACAACACAGGAGAAGACTTCTATACGGAAAAACACTACTACTTAATGTCCATATTGAGAAACCTGTTGATCAATGCCATAGATTCCATTGAATCCAGGGGAAATATTGCACTGTCCCATATTGTGGAGGGCAGCAATCACCAGTTTACAGTTCAGGATAATGGATGCGGTATAAAGGAGGATGAATTGCCGCATATATTTTCCCCAGGCTACTCCAGCAAGATTGACTACAGCACAGGACAGGTAAACAGAGGCCTGGGGCTTCCGCTGATAGAAAACATCATTAAAGTGAATTTAAATGGCAATATAAGCGTGAAATCCGAATATGGCATTGGAACTGTTTTTACTGTTTTAATTCCAGCTGAAGAATTGGAGAGTGATGCTGATGAAGTTTTTTATACTGGATGATGATATCAATGTTATACGCATTTTAAAGAGGATAATCGAGGATAGGGAGCTGGGAATTGTAATAGGGGAGGAAAGGAATGGAATTAAGGGAATAGAAAAGATTAAGGATACGATTCCGGATATAGTCTTAATAGATTTGCTTATGCCTGGAATGGATGGATTGAACGTAGTTAAAATGCTAAAGGAAGAATTCGACGATATTGAATTTATAATGATATCTCAGGTATCATCAAAATCCATGGTGGAAAAGGCCTATAGATATGGAGTGGAGTATTTTATATATAAGCCAATAAATGCAATAGAAGTTGAGGCAATAATAAGGAAGGTAATGGAAAGGATTCAGATAAACAGAACTATTTCAAGCATGCAGAAGATATTTGCAAATAAAGGTGGAAATAAGCCTGCTAAAATTGAACAATCATGTGAGCATTATCTAGGCAGCATATTAACAGAGCTGGGTATTATTGGAGAAAAGGGAAGCCAGGATATTATAGATACGGTGAAATATGCAATTAGAAATAAAGTTAACCTAAGCCAGGCTACCCTAAGGGATATTTTAAGCAATTTGACAGATAATCCAAAGTCCATGGAACAAAGAATGAGAAGGGCAATAAATACGGCACTGACTAATATTGCAAGTTTGGGAATTGAAGATTTTATGAATTCTACATTTACTGAGTATTCAAATACACTTTTTAATTTTGAACAGGTGCGTGCAGAAATGGAGTTTATACGCGGCAATGCAAACAAAGGAGGCTCTACTAATATAAAGAAGTTCCTGATAGGGCTTATATCCCATTTTGAAAGCCTGAATAATTAAAATGTTTGTGAAGAAAATTTTCGGTACTTTTTTATATATTTTGTAGTATTTTGAAGTCCATATTTTATACTTTTCTTATCTAAATAGCGGGAGGTATGAATATGGACTTTTTGGAAAACTTAGTTTCAAAAGCAGCAGCAGCTGTTTGGGGACCTGCTACCATAATAATATTGTTAGGTACAGGTGTTTATTTAAGCCTAGGAACCAGATTCGTTCAGTTCAGGAAAATAAAGGAGGCAATTATTTCTTTGTTTGCCGGGGATGGGGATAGCGAAGGAGATATTACCCCTTTCCAGGCTTTGATGACATCATTGGCAGCTACAATTGGAATTGGAAACATTGTAGGAGTTGCATCAGCAATATCCGTTGGAGGGCCTGGAGCTGTATTCTGGATGTGGGTAAGCGGCGCATTTGGCGGTGCCACTAAGTTTGCAGAGGTGTTATTGGCACTGAAGTTCAGAATTACAAACGAAGACGGGGAGAAATCCGGCGGTCCTATGTATTACATAAGCAGAGGGATGAAAGAAGTATACGGCAAGAACTTTAAATGGCTGGGGACTCTATTTGCTGTATTTGCTATTATTGCATCTTTTGGTACAGGGAACATGACTCAGGCTAACTCCGTTGCAGAATCCTTGTATGTAAGCTTTGGTGTAAATCGGTTTATAACAGGTATAGTAATAGCCATATTGACAGCTCTGGTCATTATAGGCGGGGTAAAGAGCATAGGAAAGATTACTGAGAAACTTGTGCCCTTTATGGCAATTGTATATCTGGGAGGGTGTTTTATTGCAATATTAACAAATATAGACGGAATTCCAACAGTCTTCAGCATGATTTTTGCAAATGCCTTTACTTCCAGGGCTGTAGGTGGCGGACTTGTAGGAAGCGTTATCAGAATGGGAATGTCAAGAGGTATGTTTTCTAATGAAGCCGGACTGGGAAGCGCACCCATAGCCCATGCAGCATCAAAAAATGATGACCCGGTTAAAGAAGGAATGACAGCATCGCTAGGAGTGTTTATTGTAACAATGGTAGTTTGTACTCTTACGGCATTTGTAATACTTGCATCCGGAATATTAACATTTGATGAAACAGGGTTAATGGCTATAGAAGGAAACCTGGAAGGGGCTGCCCTGACTACAGCTGCTTTCAATAAGCTGATTCCAGGTGCAGGAGAGTATGTAATAACCTTTGGAATAATATTTTTTGCATTCTCCACTATAATTGGCTGGTACTATTACGGCTGTAAATGTGTGGAATTTGTAGGCGGAGTAAGAATGGTAAATGCCTATAAGTGGGCATGGATAGTTCTCACATTTGTAGGAGCTACTACATCACTGAAACTGGTTTGGAATATATCAGATGTGTTCAATGGCTTAATGGTTTTGCCAAATATAATAGGGGTATTGGGGTTAAGCCCATTGGTATTTAAAATGACCAATGAATATGATTCAAGAACCAGATTGAAAAACTTGAAATTTGCACAAGAAACAAAGTAAAGCCCTCATGGGCTTTACTTTGTTTCTCCTCTATATCTTTGCATTACTTCAGCAAATATTTCTGCAGTGGAAGGGGGAGTATATGTAATGGCATTTGCTCCGGCTTCTATGGTTTCCAGTATGCTTTCATCCGTTGGACCGCCTGTTGCAATTATAGGCAGTTCCTTTCCAAATTCGCTTCTGATTTTGCGTACTATTTCCGGTGTTCTTGCTCCTCCTGAAACATTTAGGATTCTTGCACCTGCTTCAAGCTTACCTCTGTAATCATCATTTTCACTGGCAATGGTTGCTATTATGGGGATATCTATTGTTTCGTATATTTCCCTTATAACTTCATTGGAGGTGGGAGCATTTACTACAACACCATATGCACCCATAAGCTCTGCCTGAAGAGCAATATTTACAGACCTTTTGCCAGTTGTAAGCCCTCCCCCTACTCCCACAAATACCGGAACTGGAGCAACCTCCAGAATGGCCTGGGTAATGGAAAGCTGAGGAGTAAATGGATATACTGCAATTATTGAATTTGCATTTGTATTCTTTATTATTGCCACATCTGTTGAAAACAACAGTGACTTTATTCTTGTGCCCAAAACTTTAATTCCCGAAGCCTTGTATATTACCTGAGGTACTTCAATTATCCTGGACCTTAAATGGGATTTTATTTCTGGGACGAATTTTTCCATCGTACTTCTCTCCTTATTCTAAAGTTACTATTATTAATACCCTTATGGAAAAGATAATAAACTACAGGCAAAGAATTATAATTCTTTTAATATTCTTACTGTTATAGTATAATTAATTATGTAAAATTAATTCCATACAAGGGGGCTAAGTATGTTTAAGTGGAGAGATAGCTTCAGTGTGAATATTAAAAGTATAGATTCACAGCATAAAGAGCTATTTAAAACCGGGAACCTGCTGTTTGAAGTTGTAGATATTAAAGACGATGTTGACAGGTATGATGAGATTATCGAGGCATTGCAGAATTTGAGAGATTATGCAGTTTATCACTTTGGGTACGAAGAAAAACTTATGAAGGAAAATGGATACCCTGATTTTGAAAAGCATAAGAAGCAACATGATGCATTTATCAAGAAGATTAGCTCTATAGATGAAGAAGATGTTGACGAAAAACAGCAAAAAATAGGAATGGATTTAATAATATTCATAGCAAATTGGATAGAAAATCATATTTTAAAGACAGATATGGCATATAAGGACTTCTTAAATCAAAAGGGAATATACTAGTACATAAAAACAAAGTGCATTAAGCACTTTGTTTTTTCATTAAGCTATTAAGTTTGGCTGTCTTTGCAGTGATATTGGCTTTAGGCTTTCTATAAGCCAAATAGTACATTATTGGAATTATTATTCCTCCACCTATAATATTGCCAATTGTAGAAGGAATAATGTTATTAAACCAGATTTGGCTCCATGTTATTTCCAGCCCTGCAAACTTTGCAACTGGCAGGAAGAACATATTTGCTATGCTGTGTTCAAACCCAACCATCACAAAGGTCATAACAGGAAACCATATTGCAACTACCTTGGAACCAATATCCTGAGCGCCACAGGCAAGCCATACAGCAAGGCAGACCAGCATATTTGCCAGAATGCCCTTAACAAGTATTTGGGGAGCAGATTGAGATATTTTACTTGTGGCCACTGAAAAGGCAGTATCAGCAATTAAGCTTCCTGGTGCATAGGCATTTGAAAATACCAGTGCCTTTGCCAGTATTATTGACCCTATGAAATTTCCGATATAAACTATAATCCAGTTTCTCAATAGCCCAGCTGCCGATATTTTTCTATCCATTAAAGACATGGTCATAAGGCAGTTTCCTGTAAAAAGCTCACCGCCTGCAACGGCAACAAGCAGTAGACCAATTGGAAATACTGCACCTCCCAAAAATTTCGCTATACCTGCATTTAAGCTGCCTGCTGCCTGAGTTATTGTGAAATATGCATGTGCGCCAAAGCCAATATATATTCCTGCTAGTATGCTTAGCATTAAAAGGCTTAAGAAAGATCTGTTTGCCTTATCTATTCCATTATTAATAGTCGTTTCAGTTATTTCCGCTGGTGACAGAAATGCTTTTGTCATCTAATTACCTCCCATGTGTTGACTAATAGATACCCAATACCTTGCTAATATAACATATTTGAGGTTTATTTACAAGTACGCTGTTAAAAGGAATATAGAAAAATTGGGTTATTCATTATAAGAATAAAATTACAAATATATTGAAATAGTGTTATAAAAGTGTTATTATAAGAATAGATACACTTTTATTAAATACAGGAACTGTACCCATACATAACAGAAGGGGGGAATAAATATGAAAGGGGTAGACCTGAAGACTTTGATAAGGTATGCAGTGCTCATGGCGTTAACAACTGTTATGACAATGGTAATACACATACCTACCATAGGAACTAATGGATATTTGAATTTAGGCGACATGGTTGTGTTTATGGCAGCTTTAACCTTAGGAAGAAAAGGGGGTCTCATAGTAGGAGGCGTAGGCTCTGCTTTGGCAGATTTGCTTTTAGGATATACTCATTATGTACCTGTTACACTTATAGTTAAAGGATTGGAAGGTTATATTGCAGGAAGAATTCTAGAAACAGATTTAGGAAGAAGTAAGCCAATAATTGCTACAACAATTGGCGGAGTATTTATGGCTTTAGGATATTTTGCATTTGAAATATTCATGTATGGAAAAGGAGCTGTAGCCTCAATACCAGGTAATATTGCCCAGGGACTTTTAGGAGCAGTTACTTCAGTAATTCTGTATGCATCACTTAGAAGAACAAGTATACTTAGCTAAAAAAGCGGAGGTTTTCTCCGCTTTTTGCTTTATAGTGCCCAATTTCCGTTTTCAAATATCTGAATTCTTTCTCCGTCCTTAGTTTCTCCAACTATACTCAAGTCCTTGTCTCCTACCATGAAGTCAACGTGGGTTAAGGAATCGTTTACTCCAGCCTTATCCAGCTCTTCATCGTTCATTTCAGATCCACCCTTCAGGTTTGTTGGATATGCCTTGCCTAGTGCAAAGTGGCATGAAGCATTTTCATCAAATAGCGTATTGTAGAATATGATATTTGAATTTGATATTGGAGAATCATATGGAACTAAGGCAACTTCGCCTAACCTCTTTGCCCCTTCATCCATATTCAACAGGTCCTTCAATACATCATAGCCTTCTTCAGCTTCAAAGTCTACAACCTTTCCATCCTTGAAGGTTAAACTGAATTTATCTATTAAATTGCCTCCATAGTTTAATGGCTTGGTATTGTAAACGACACCATTTACTCCATATTTATGAGGCAGGGTAAATACTTCCTCTGTTGGCATATTGGCAACGAAAAATACTCCTTTAACATTCTTTCCGCCGCCGCCACCCCAGATATGCCCTTCTGGAAGTTCTACAGTTAAATCAGTTCCATTTGAGGATTTGTAGTATAGCTTTTTAAAGCTCTTTTCATTCAGGAAATTAACCCTTTTTTCAATATTCCCCAGGTGCTCCTCCCAGGCCTTTACAGGGTCCTCCTCATACATACGAGTAGCCTTAAATATTGCATCCCATAGTTTTTCAACAGCTTCATCCTCGGACACATCCGGAAATACTCTTTTAGCCCATGCCTTTGTTGGTATGGACATTACACACCAGGCGTTCAAATCATTCATGGTGTATTTATAGTATTCCTTTAGAGCTATAGATGAGGATTTGTTGTTGGCAGCAATCTTTTTAGGATCCACACCTTTAAGCAGATATGGGTCCTGAGCTGATATGGAAATAAATCCTGCACCTTTTTTTGCATAGTCTTCCAATCCATCAGCATACCATTTTGGGAAGTTTTCAAAAACCTCCATTGGAGCATAGTCATACTTCATCCTGGTAAGCTCTCCATCATTCCAGTTAACATGAACCTCCTTGGCACCCAGATTATATGCATGTTTAGCCAGGAGTCTTACAAATTCAGCGCCTTCAACAGGAGCATTAATTACCAGCGGCTGCCCCTTTTGAATATTGATACCTACCTTGACAATTAAATTTGCATATTTGTCCATTATGTCCTTGAACTTATCCAACACCATCACCCCGCTATATACTAATATGTATACATATACATATTATATTATTTGGAAGTGAATGTAAATGGATGAAATGAATTTTAGTAATGAGTTTTCAAAAAATTTAGGAAATTATGCAAAAAATGGGAGGAATTCTGGGAGTTGTGGAGAAGTGATATATTAAAATATCTTTCTAAAGTGTAAAGGTTTATAGGGGGAAAGTCTAATGTCTAGAGTTTCAAATGCTCTAAAGATGTATATGCTTCTGCAGAGTAGAGGCATAGTTAAGGCTGAAGATATAGCAGATATATTAGAGGTATCAACAAGAATGGTCCAGGAGTATAAAAATGATTTAGAGAAAGCTGGAATATGCATAGGTACAAAAAAAGGCAGAAATGGAGGTTACTATTTAGAAAATACATTTGACCTAAGGGGATTAGGAATTACAGGAAATGAATTGGAATCATTAAAGTTAGCTACTGAAGCAATAAAAAACGGAAACTATCCATATTCCTACGATTTTGAAATCCTTTCAAGCAAGATACTTAATGCAGTTAAGGATTTTAATTTTTCTTATTATTATAGCAAGCCATTTCTAAAACAAAAGGAAATAATGGAAAAGGAAAAAAGAATTTGGAAGGATATAAATAAGGCTATAATGAGAAAAAAGAAGATAAAAATGAAATATGTTTCAATAGGAGAAGATAAAAGAGAAATGAAAGTAAGAGTAGTTCATCCATATGGAGTGTTTGACTATGAGGGTTCAATATATTTTTATGGATATTGTGAATTAAGAAAAGATGTTAGATTCTTTAAGTTTTCTAGAATTGATAGTTATGAAATATTAGATGAAGATTTTAAGATAAACATTAAATATGATATTAAGAAGATTATAAACCAATCCTTTGGAATATTTAATGACGATCCCATAAATTTAACATTAAAGATATATTACCCCATAAGCCAGATAGTAAAGGAAAGGCAATATGTAGTTGAACAATCCATAGAAGAGTTGGATGAGTATACAATCATATTCAAAGCAAAAATGAAAGGATATAAGGAAATAAAATCCTGGGTCTTAAGCATGGGTAGCCTGGTAGAAGTAATTGAGCCAATAAAACTTAAGGAAGATATTTTAAATGAATTAAAGAAAATAGAAAAGTTGTATACATAAAAGACAAAATATATGGTGCATTTAGCAAAATACACCATATATTTCCTATTTATTTGGTATAATAATGAATGGAGGTGATCTATATTCATATTGATATAAAGTTAACTACAGATAATGACGAGATAGTATTGCCTATCCACTATAACTATATAGTACAATCAGCCATATATAATTCCATTAGCGATGAGTTAGCTGATTTTTTACATAATACAGGATATTCTACAGAAAAAAGAACTTTTAAACTTTTTTCTTTTTCACAGTTAAATGGCTCGTTTAGATTATATCGCAAGGATGGTAAAATTAAGTTTTATTCTCCAATTAATCTAACTATTAGTTCGCCAATTGATGAATTCTGTGAAACTCTAGTAAATACGCTTCTTACTAAAGGGTATATGCAATTTTTAAATTATGATTTGAGTATAGAACATATTAATCTTCGTAGAGTTAGAGCAGGTAAAAATGAAGTAAGAATAAAAACCTTATCACCAATTGTTGTTTATAGTACATTATTGAAAGCTGATGGAAACAAGTATACGTGTTATTTTCAGCCTGGAGAACCTAAGTTTGAAGAGCTGATACTTGGCAATTTATTGAGAAAATATAAAGCATTATATAAAGATGATTTTATAGTTGATTATTTCAATATACATCCCATTAGTAAAATAAAAATGCATATTATTAAGTATAAAAGTATAGTAATTAAAGCGTATTCAGGTTGTATGAAAGTTTCTGCACCTAAGGAGTTAATACATCTAATGCTGGATTGTGGATTAGGAGGGAAAAACAGTCAAGGTTTTGGTTGTATTGATATTTTATAAATATGTTGGAAAGGAGGCGAAATAGTTGACTAAATCTATCACGGTTGAATTTAAAAAGAAAGGTAATTATTGGTTTGATGCTGGGCTTGTTGGATTAATTAAAACGTTACAGGATATTAATGATAATGATGTCCAGATATCAACAAATGATGATGCATTGACTATAACAGGTGAACCTAAAAAAATACAAGTGGCTTTAGAAAATGCTTATGATAAATTAATTGAAGAATACTATAATGTATCCACTAAAAAACAAAAAGAAGATAAGGTTTCTTATAATTTTTATTATGATGAAAAAGAAGATAAATTTGTCGCGTTCCCTAAAAGAAAATCTATGGGTATAGCTGAAATGATTTATAACAAAGCTCCTCGTCCAGTGGATAAATCAGTAAAGTGGGTTAGTAAGGAAAAAAGAGATATACAGATTAATGGGAAAACCATAAAAAGAACTCGTGCTATATTACCTCAAGAATATCAGCATATTCAAACAAGAATGGATGAATTTCTTGATGAACACGGATTGGATATTACAACTTCTGGGTTGCTGATAAATGGGCCAAATGAAGTAAGGCCAAAATTGAAAATTTCTGTTGCTGACAAAAAAACAGCTGGTGTTTGCTATTTATGTGGTGAAGAGACGAATCAATTAGAAGATGCTAATCAGACAATTTTCCCATTGATAACTGGGACAAGCGGAGTTCTTTCTTTTAACTCCTGTGCAAGTAAACCTGAAAAAATATGCTGGAAGTGTTCGTTGCTTGGGAAGTTTGTTCCTGCAAATGGTTTTTATATGTATCAAGGTGATAATCTATTTATTTTTCTTCCTTATTCAGTGTCTTTAAAGAAAATGGAACTAATATATGATCAATTTCAAGCTTTAAAAGTAGGGACTGATCCGAATCTATTTAGTAATTTTAATCATGACTTAGGCCAATATATTCAACATCTATATGAAGCGACTTTTGCATTTTTACACTGTTTATATACCCAACTATTAAGTCATAAAGATGCAGATATGGATGATGGAATATTAGACCTTGATGCAATGTGGGATCTTACCCTGAACAAAGCGCCAATTGAATTCTTTATTATTCATACTAAAAAAGAAGGGAATACTTTTTCAGGTAAACTATTTTGGGTATTTAAAGATACCATTTATATTTTTAGATTATTTGACTATATAAGAGAGAAGACTGGTACTCCCATGAAGAATATATTATTGTACTTAATAGATTATTCCCAAAAGAAAAATGAAGCTAAAACATTTGTTAGGAACAAAGTTCTGGAAAGAATACTCAAAAAACAATCTATACTTGACCTTGTAGAGCAATTTGTTTATCACACAAATAGCAAATACTTTACACCATTGTTTGACATGCTTATAGAATATGAAATCTTATTAAGAGAGGGTGATAATGTGTATAAAGAAGAGCAGGATGCTGCTGTTAGACTTGGTAGAAGTATTGGAATGGCAGTTGGTAAGAGTCAAAATGGCAAAAAAGGTGATCTCTTTGCATTAAGAAAAAGCCGTAAAAAAACAGACTTCTTAGAACAAATAAACAGATTACAGTTTAAACTAGGGAATGAGTTAATTATTCCTAATGATATTTATGAAGGAAAGCTTACTGATGAGAATTTTGTAGAATTCAAGCAATTTTGCATGATAGCTGCATTAAATAGCTACAATTTTGTAATTAGCTCTAAAAATAAAGATAAGAAAAAGGAGGTAAAATAATGGAAAACGCAAAGTCATTAACTATAACTTATCTTATTAAGACAACCCTAGCTAGTCTTAATGGTTCAGATAAAGAAGCTGATAACATTTCAAGTATTAAGAAGATAACCAAAGGAGTAGAACAGTATCCTTATGGATCCTCTCAATGGGTAAGAAGAGCACTGAGAGATCAGCTAGGTGTACTTGGCTGGAAATTATCTGAAGGTGTAGCATCTAGTATATCTAAAGGAGCTTCAACAACAGAGCAGAAACCATATGAGTATATTGATGATGATTTGTTTGGATTTATGGGAACTGAAAAAGGGGATGATGAGAAAAAAGGTTCATCATTTAAAAGGACTTCCCCAGTGAGAGTAACGCCTTTAGTTTCTTTAGATAGATATGAAGGAGACCTTGATTATGGTACAAATTATATGGGTGTCAAAGCAGGTGGGGATCCTAACATATTCGAAACAGAAATACATGGAGGTATTTATCGTGGTACAATTTTGATTGAACTTGATAGAGTGGGATGTGGTGAAGGATTTGGTGATAAGGTCTTACCACATGAGGAAAAAGCTAAGAGAGTAAAGGCATTACTAAGTGCTTTGAAAAATCTCTGGTCCACAGGCAGACAGTCAAGATTTCTTGCAGATATATCTCCAAAGTTTGTAGTAGCAGCTTGTATGTCAGTCAAAAATCCCATATTCTTAGAGAGTGTAAAAGTATCCAGAGAAAAAGTAGATTTGGATTTAATTAAAGAAGTTTTAAAAGATTATTCAGATGTAGTATTAGATTCGGTAATTGGTAGCCGTAAAGATTTTGTAGATGATAATGAAGAAGTTGTTTCAATAGGAGAAGCTTTTGATAAGATGGCTCAATGGGTTGATGAATATTATATGGGCGAGTAAGGTGAGGACTTATGTATTGCGTACAGATAACCTTGTTTGCGCCAACAGCGTCTTTTAGAATACCGGAATATCATACTTTTCAACAAACTCTCTTGTTACCTCCTGTTACGACTATAAGGGGAATACTTGGTGCTGCTGCGGGTTTTGATTGTGAGTGTGTGCAAAAATATGTGAAAGATAATAATATAAAGGTAGGCGTTATTGGTACAAGCCAAGGGAGATATAAAGACTTGTGGAAATATACTAAAATTAAAGATAAAGAGGCGATTAGTGCAGTTCTGACAAGGGAATGTCTATATGAGTTAAGTTTTTGTATATATTTTGTTTGTAGTAACAGAAGTGTTATTGACGATATTTGTGGCTGGTTTTTGAATCCAACTTATGCTATAACAGCAGGGAATAGTGATGATCTTGCAAAGGTTGTAAAAGTAGGAGAGATTGTAGAAACAGAGTACGAAGAATTAGATGAATTTGAAAATACTATATTACCAGGTGATCATTCTGATAATTACATTTCTAATATTGATATAAAGAATGCGCCGATAATGAAAGACTTATTTGTACCACAAGTGTATTTGTTGCCTTCCGAATTCTCATTTAATGGAGAAGAACGTAGGGTATTAAAACGTGAATCATATACTTTTGTTGATATTCCTATCAGATTAAAAAAGCCTATTCTTGGTGTAAAAATAGAAGGAAAGGCAGTTGCTTTACTATGACAGAAAAAGAAGTATACTATGCAAAACCTGATCAGACATATGATGAACATATTTATTCAGTTTATAATGCATGGAGACAGGTGACAAAGTGCAAAAAAAGACTAATAAAACAAATATCAATTAAATTTGGTTTTCCAGAAGAAGAATTTATAAAGTTGTCTCTCATGACAGTTTTATTACATGATATAGGTAAATTAATACTACCATTTCAGACTATTATGAAAGCTAAAAGGGAGCAAAGAAGTATAAGCTATAGTAAGAATTATCGTCATGAATTGTGCTCCCTTCCTTTTCTTTTATTCTTTAAAAATCTATTGATAAAAGATAAAAGCTTAAAATTTCCTTATGAATTATTTGCAGTAGCAGGTCATCATAAAATACTTGATATAACTCAGAGATCTTTTGAAAGAGAAATATATTCAAAAAAAGAACCATCTATAATTATAGATGCATTAGACTATGCCCTTGAACTGGTAAAAGATATATTTAAACAAGAAGGGTATGATATAGAAAAAATTAATAATAAGTTAAAATTTGATATTGAGGGTAGAAAAGTTTTAAATAAAGCTATGGCTAATTTATCTCAGCTAATATGTAGATATGATGGAGACACTATAAGAATTATCTATGCTTTGACAAAAGGTATTTTGCATTATGCAGATTGGTATGGTTCAGCTAATTTACCTGTAATATATAAAATACAAAAACAGCCATCAGATATTATAACTGGTATAAAAGAAAGATGTTTAAGGAAAGGACTACATTTTAGTGGCTTACGTGAATTTCAAATAGAAGTTGGTAAAATTCATGGCAATGCTATAGCTATTGCACCTACAGGCAGTGGGAAAACAGAAGCTTCAATACTATGGGCTTTAAATAATATTAAAGATTTGGAAGATGCTAAATTAATTTATTTATTGCCAACAATGGCTACAGCCAATAGTATCTGGATCCGTTTTTCAGAATTATTTGGGTCAGAAAATGTAGGATTAGCTCATTCATCAGCTCATATATTTTTTAAACAAGAAGAAGAATCTGCTGATTATGAAGATATTGGAGAAAAGGAAAGAAATTTACTATTTGATAGAACGTTTATAAGACCAGTTACAGTTGGAACTGTGGACCAACTTTTGAACATGGGATATAATTCTAGACATTGGACTGTTAAAGAAATAAATGCCATGAATGCAGTAATTGTAATAGATGAAATACATGCATACGATGGATGGACTATGGGGTTAATAATGAAAACTATTGAACATTTAAGTAGCTATGGTGCTAGATTTTTATTAATGAGTGCAACTATGCCGCAATATATGATTGATGTATTTAAAAGGTATTTGAAAAATGTAAAAATAGTACAAGATACTCAATTATTAAATGCCAAAAGAAGTAAATACTTTGTAGATGAACGTAACATAGAAGAAGCAAAAGAAGATATTATATTTGCTGTTAAATCTGGTTATAAAGTGCTAGTTGTAGTTAATACAGTAGGATTATGCCAACAGATGGCAAAGGATTTAAAAGAGTATAATCCAGTATGCTATCACTCAAGATTTATTCAAAAGGATCGTAAAGAAATAGAAAAAAGCATTGAAGATGCAAATTTTGTAATTGCAACCCAAATAGTGGAAGTATCACTTGATATTGATTTTGACTGGTTATTTACAGAGTGCGCACCGCCTGACGCAATAGCACAACGGGCAGGTAGGGTAAACAGATATCGTGAATTAGATCGTGATAGTAGAGTTTTTATATTTAAACCAAGCGAAAAATCTGAAAAGCTTTATAATCCTTTGGAAGATCCTGGATTGTTATCTCGAACGATTGACGCTTTTAAAAAAGTGCCCAGAGATATTTGTGAAAAGGATTTATTAAGAATTATACAAGAAGTTTATTCAGATTTTCGTATAGAAGACACTGAAGCATATAAACATGCTATAGAAATGTATAAAATAGGGCAAAGAAATAGGCTTTATATTCTTGATGACCCTAATACCAAGGATACAGATGAGAAAACAAGATTAGAAAGGTATGAAACGATATCAGTTATCCCATATTGTTTCTACAATGATGTTTTAGAGTTAAATCCAGCTGATAGAGCCTTATATGAGGTAAAGATACCATATTGGTATTTTTTGAAACACGGGAAAATACGTGACGGTATTATTTTTTGTAACTTAAAATATGATTCCTATTATGGTGTAATTTTAGAAGAAGATAATAGAACGATAATTTTATAGATTAAAGGATGATTATGATGCTAGATTATCAAGATTTACATTTCAATGGGACATTAATCTGGTATTACTATATATGTAAAAGGGAAGTTTGGCTTATGGCACATAATATAGGACCAGATCAAGATGACCAAAATATTGATTTAGGAAGATATATACATGAAAATTCTTATTTAAGAGAAAAAAAGGAAATATCTTTAGGAAATGTGAAGCTAGATATAATCAATAATAAAGATGGACAACTTGTTATAGGGGAAGTCAAAAAAAGCTCAAAATATCTAGAAAGTGCAAGGATGCAGTTAGCTTATTATTTATTAGAAATGAAAAGAAATGGTTTGAAAGCGACAGGGGTTCTAATGTTTCCAAAGGAAAAGAAGAGACTAGAAGTAGAATTAGACGATGAAATGCAAGAAGAATTAGAAAAGGTAGAGGAAGATATTCTGAGAATCTGCTACGAGCCTTATCCTATACCACCAGAAAAAATTAAGTACTGTAAAAATTGTGGATATAGTGAATTTTGTTGGTCCTAATAAGGGAGATGATATTATTAAGAAGAATATTTACATTTTTAATGATGGAGAGTTAAGAAGAAAGGATAATACTTTTTATTTTGAAACAGAACAAGGGAAAAAGTATTTACCTATTGAAGATATTAAAGAAATATATGTATTTGGAGAAGTTACAGTAAGCAAGAAATTTTTGGAGTATATTTCTCAACAAGAAATATTAATACACTTTTTCAATTACTACGGGTATTATGTTGGGACATATTATCCAAGGGAGCATTTAAATTCAGGATATATGATTTTAAAACAAGCTGAACATTATCTAGACGAGAGTAGAAGAATAATCATAGCAAAAAGGTTTGTAGAAGGGAGTTTAAAAAATATTCTAAACGTTATCAGGTACTATAATAACCGTGGTAAAAATTTAGAAGATATAGAAAAACATATACAAGAATTAATTAGTAGTATTGATGAATGTGAAAGAGTAGAAACTCTGATGGCAATAGAGGGGAACATTAGGGATATCTACTATAAAGGTTTTGATGAAATAATAGATAATGAAGATTTTAAGTTTGAAAAGAGAACAAGAAGACCACCTCAAAATTACTTAAATACTCTTATCAGTTTTGGCAATTCATTGCTCTATGTTCTTATTCTTTCTGAAATATATAAAACACATTTAGATCCAAGAATTGGATTCTTGCATGCTACTAATTTCCGAAAGTTTACTCTTAATCTTGATATATCGGAAATTTTTAAACCAATAATAGTAGATAGAATTATCTTTACTCTGATAGGCAGAAATATGATAAGCACAAAAGACTTTGAAGATAATACGGAAGGAATATTATTAAAAGAAAATGCAAGAAGAACTTTTGTGCAAGAGTTTGATAATAAGTTAAAATCAACAATTAGACATAGAGAACTTGGTAGAAATGTATCTTATAACATGTTAATTCGCATGGAACTGTATAAATTAGAGAAACATTTGATGGAAGAAAAAGAATACGAACCTTATATATCACGTTGGTAGGTGTATTTATGTTTGTAATATTGGTTTATGATATAGAATTAAAAAGAGTGGCAAAGGTATTAAAAACTTGTAGAAAGTATTTATATTGGGTGCAGAATTCAGTGTTTGAAGGCGAAATATCTGAAGCAAATTTGGCAAAACTAAAAATTGAATTGTCAAGAATAATTGATAAAAATAAGGATTCGATAATTATTTATAATTTCAGAACGACGCGTTATTCATCTGTAGAAATATTAGGAATCAAAAAAGGTGGAGAAGATAATTTTTTATAAATTACAAGTATAATTGTCGTCGACCTATAATAGTGCAAAAACCCCTGGAGGTCGACGACAAATTTATTTTTTGAAGAAACATGATAATTTCAATATTTACATCTAAATTTATATAATAAATATTACAATTTTGTAATAATTAAATCGATTGACAAAAAATATGAAATTAGGTAATATCAATATAAACAATGGGTTACTAGACTACCTATGAGGAATTGAAACTTTCCAATTAAAGGTATTTTTCCAACTGTATTATTGTGTTACTAGACTACCTATGAGGAATTGAAACTTGTTTTAGATGGTGCTTCTTTTAATGGTGCTTGTACGTTACTAGACTACCTATGAGGAATTGAAACTTTTCTCCATCACTTGCTCATACCAATTTTCAACAGGTTACTAGACTACCTATGAGGAATTGAAACCAGATGCTCTACAAGGAACAGCAGACCAAATAATAGGTTACTAGACTACCTATGAGGAATTGAAACTGGCTTTGTAAGCATCGTTAGGTGATCCTATTTTTGTTACTAGACTACCTATGAGGAATTGAAACATTGCTAATCGTAGCCTTTTCTTTTCGTTTTGATATAGTTACTAGACTACCTATGAGGAATTGAAACTTTGTTCTTCAGTTACAACTACATTTTTACCTGAATAGTTACTAGACTACCTATGAGGAATTGAAACGAAGAAGAGGGGAATTAGCCAATGCACATCATGCACGTTACTAGACTACCTATGAGGAATTGAAACCTAATTCTAACCTGTACTTTATTATTCTCTTACCCAGTTACTAGACTACCTATGAGGAATTGAAACGAATATATAAGATTTAGAAATACAGAAAATAGTATAGTTACTAGACTACCTATGAGGAATTGAAACGCAGAAAAGTTTGGTTGTGCTCCTAAAGATGTAAAAGTTACTAGACTACCTATGAGGAATTGAAACTATGGTAGGTACCTCATTAGGGATATGGGAGATTATGGTTACTAGACTACCTATGAGGAATTGAAACCATCTATGACAGAGTGATTATACGACCAAAAAGAAAGTTACTAGACTACCTATGAGGAATTGAAACCAATAATAATTAGTCATTATTATTATTCTATTACCATGTTACTAGACTACCTATGAGGAATTGAAACTATTTCCTTCTCCCTCTATATAAAGTAAATCATCCAGTTACTAGACTACCTATGAGGAATTGAAACTCGTCCCATGCTTCTATACCGTCCATCATTTCATACAGGTTACTAGACTACCTATGAGGAATTGAAACGGTATAGATGCAGGAAGTAAATTTATTGGAGTATCTGGTTACTAGACTACCTATGAGGAATTGAAACGTTCAAACAACAGAAATGGCAGAAGAAATAGCAGAAGTTACTAGACTACCTATGAGGAATTGAAACTGGGTAGAAAAAAAAGTTCTCGCTTTGGAATATATGGTTACTAGACTACCTATGAGGAATTGAAACCGGAAAAAAAACAGTATATGAATTCTTGAAATTTTACGTTACTAGACTACCTATGAGGAATTGAAACTCGCAACAATACCCACAATTTGCAAAACAAACAAAAGGTTACTAGACTACCTATGAGGAATTGAAACCAGGTGGCGACTTTAATAATATGACAACACCTGGAATAGTTACTAGACTACCTATGAGGAATTGAAACTTCTTTTTCTAATTGTTTATAATAATCTGCCATTTTGTTACTAGACTACCTATGAGGAATTGAAACATTCCTAATTGTTTAAGAGGTTCGGTTTCTCCACTTAGTTACTAGACTACCTATGAGGAATTGAAACAGATTTAATTATGACAATCCTAGAGTGGTTAGAGAGAGTTACTAGACTACCTATGAGGAATTGAAACTTCAGGAAATGGATTCAGGGGACAATTTAGAAGAATAGTTACTAGACTACCTATGAGGAATTGAAACATCGTAAAAGGCGCCTTCTCGCCGCCTTCTACTCGTGTTACTAGACTACCTATGAGGAATTGAAACTAGCGGGATTCAAGGATGCAGGGGAAGTATCACTTGGTTACTAGACTACCTATGAGGAATTGAAACAATGAAAATAAAGAAACTAATTCAGCTGAAATATGTAGTTACTAGACTACCTATGAGGAATTGAAACAATGTTGCATCTGGAATTTGAGATAAGGGTATTTTGCCGTTACTAGACTACCTATGAGGAATTGAAACATTAAAGAAATGGAACAATATAAAAACAGTTTAGGAGTTACTAGACTACCTATGAGGAATTGAAACCCTGGACTAACAATTAAAATGTTAGCGTGTTTATTAGTTACTAGACTACCTATGAGGAATTGAAACATTTATATGTTGTCCATTTATCTACAACAAGTGGTGGTTACTAGACTACCTATGAGGAATTGAAACTTTGTTTGGACAAGAACCGTTTAGTAGCAAATTAAGGTTACTAGACTACCTATGAGGAATTGAAACTTTTATTTATATACAATCTGTCCCAAATTTCTTTTCCGTTACTAGACTACCTATGAGGAATTGAAACCCACCTCTAGCAAGTCTAACATATCTCAAATTCTACGTTACTAGACTACCTATGAGGAATTGAAACAACTCATATTCTCTACCTTTGTAGAGAAATTGAATTGTTACTAGACTACCTATGAGGAATTGAAACAGATGTTACACGGTGAATAGTGGCCAAATATATAGGTTACTAGACTACCTATGAGGAATTGAAACTAAGTTGGAGGGAAGCTTATTATAACCGCATCATCTGGTTACTAGACTACCTATGAGGAATTGAAACTGTGGAAGGCTTTAAATGACGTGTTTAGGGCAGATGGTTACTAGACTACCTATGAGGAATTGAAACCTAGAAAAAGCACTACCTGGAATAACTATATTTTCTCCGTTACTAGACTACCTATGAGGAATTGAAACACAGAATTGGTAGAAGAAGAATTTTTAAATCAATAACGTTACTAGACTACCTATGAGGAATTGAAACCATTTCCCCCTAAATATGGTATAATACAATTAGAAAGTTACTAGACTACCTATGAGGAATTGAAACTTCTCACCGTCACAGGGACTGTTTATAGGTATACCAGTTACTAGACTACCTATGAGGAATTGAAACTTGCAGCCAATTCTTCTATTTTTGTTGCCTGTAAAGACGTTACTAGACTACCTATGAGGAATTGAAACATATATCTTGGCTCGATACTAAAATTCAATACAAGAGTTACTAGACTACCTATGAGGAATTGAAACCCAAATAGAACTAGAGGCAAATAAAGTATGGCAAGTTGTTACTAGACTACCTATGAGGAATTGAAACTCAGACAGGGGCTTAACTGGGCCAAGAACGACATGGTTACTAGACTACCTATGAGGAATTGAAACAGCTAGATAGAGTACAGCAATCAATGGATAAAATCCATGTTACTAGACTACCTATGAGGAATTGAAACTCAGAAAGAAGTGCAAGAACGATTAAATGATGATTAAGTTACTAGACTACCTATGAGGAATTGAAACATGGGTATGGGTCCCCATACCCATTGCAACATTCTTGTTACTAGACTACCTATGAGGTATTGAAACTATACTCGGCCATCTGCAAGCTGTATCAATTGAATAGTTACTAGACTACCTATGAGGAATTGAAACTATAAAAATACACTTATGCAAGGTTGGGGCTTATAGAGTTACTAGACTACCTATGAGGAATTGAAACTGTTCTCTTCGTTGAAGTCTATTTTTACCTTATCCATGTTACTAGACTACCTATGAGGAATTGAAACAGAGTAAACAATATAATAGCAGACAAAGATAATCTAGTTACTAGACTACCTATGAGGAATTGAAACAAACTGGCGTTGGTTCTTGATACTTATAATAATAAACGTTACTAGACTACCTATGAGGAATTGAAACCAGAGTTAGAAATATATCCATTAGCAGATATGCATAGTTACTAGACTACCTATGAGGAATTGAAACTGTAGCGGTCGTTCCTAGTTGTCATAGTGGATTTTGGGTTACTAGACTACCTATGAGGAATTGAAACCCAAATGCCAGAGGAGTAACAATGACAGAAAAACAAGTTACTAGACTACCTATGAGGAATTGAAACTTTAATCCTTTACTTGCAAATAATTATCTTAAAGATAGTTACTAGACTACCTATGAGGAATTGAAACAAGCGGTAAAGTCAATACCCTTTTTAGGTATGGTTTTGTTACTAGACTACCTATGAGGAATTGAAACGCTAATATCTCTTCTTTCCTTTCTTCCAGTTCTTTCGTTACTAGACTACCTATGAGGAATTGAAACACAATGCAATAAAAAAGTACTATAATAAAGGTGATAGTTACTAGACTACCTATGAGGAATTGAAACAAAGAATTAACAATGAAGCTGATAGGATTAGTAATGGTTACTAGACTACCTATGAGGAATTGAAACCCAGTTGTAAGTTCCAATGTTTAGGTGAGTTCCGCAAGTTACTAGACTACCTATGAGGAATTGAAACTCCATTTCGTATTCCTGCACTTTTTCCATTGCTTTGGTTACTAGACTACCTATGAGGAATTGAAACATAAACGCTTACAAGGATGGATGTAGGAACAGATAGTTACTAGACTACCTATGAGGAATTGAAACTATCATCTATAGAATCTACATCGTCTATACTATAACGTTACTAGACTACCTATGAGGAATTGAAACATTATGTAAGGAATGCAGCAGCAAGCTATGGTTCTGGTTACTAGACTACCTATGAGGAATTGAAACGTACCTACAATTCAAATAGATTTAACACCACTTCAAGGTTACTAGACTACCTATGAGGAATTGAAACTAGTACTTTTTTGTTACATTGTCAATGCTTATTTGGGTTACTAGACTACCTATGAGGAATTGAAACACGTAACAGATAGAAAGCTAATCAAACGAATAGGAGAGTTACTAGACTACCTATGAGGAATTGAAACATAAAAATATAAAATCTATAACAGATGATATAATAAGTTACTAGACTACCTATGAGGAATTGAAACAAAATCCTGAATTATAAAGGATTTTTCATTTATTGGAAGTTACTAGACTACCTATGAGGAATTGAAACTATGGCCACGAAGCCATCGAGCATATGAGATGCATCGTTACTAGACTACCTATGAGGAATTGAAACACTTCTATATGTATCCCTTCAAGCCCTACTACATCTTTGTTACTAGACTACCTATGAGGAATTGAAACTCCTAGTGGTACGGTGTATATCGAGCCTTTTGTCGCTGTTACTAGACTACCTATGAGGAATTGAAACCCGTTCTTCGATATCTTTTCTTGTACTCCCGTTACAAGTTACTAGACTACCTATGAGGAATTGAAACTTTCAAGGAAGTAATGATTGAAGAAGGAGATAAACTCAGTTACTAGACTACCTATGAGGAATTGAAACCCCTTTTTCTACTGTTTTATATCCAGCCTTTTTTTGTGTTACTAGACTACCTATGAGGAATTGAAACTGAAGTCCCCTGCTCTTTCATATCCTTCAAATAATTGTTACTAGACTACCTATGAGGAATTGAAACCACTCCGACTTGCCTATAAAAGCATTAGAGAAGATATCGTTACTAGACTACCTATGAGGAATTGAAACAGCTACACCATCTGCCACAGACGTTTTGTTTTTACGTTACTAGACTACCTATGAGGAATTGAAACAGACGAGACCCATCTATTCAAACAAACATGATAGGAGTTACTAGACTACCTATGAGGAATTGAAACGAGGAGGTGTAGTTTATGAATGAAGTATTGATACAAGTTACTAGACTACCTATGAGGAATTGAAACGAATTGAAAATATAGATGGTGAAGAAACATTTTATTGTTACTAGACTACCTATGAGGAATTGAAACAACCTCCTTTTTATAATCTATAACCGTTTTCTTTTAAGTTACTAGACTACCTATGAGGAATTGAAACTAAGTATCAAAGTCAAAGTCATTTGCTACTATGTCAGTTACTAGACTACCTATGAGGAATTGAAACGGGGGCTTTTACTATTTAGGTGAACGAATGATAGTAAGTTACTAGACTACCTATGAGGAATTGAAACTCAAGGAAACAGAAAGAATAAATTCCGAGAATGAAAGGTTACTAGACTACCTATGAGGAATTGAAACTTTTATAATAGTTTAAAACTTCAATGGTTGTTTTTTTGTTACTAGACTACCTATGAGGAATTGAAACTGCCTGCGGGTACAGTCTTTCGCACTGGCTACAGTGGTTACTAGACTACCTATGAGGAATTGAAACCGTTTCTGTATCCATATAAAAATAAACAATGGATACAGTTACTAGACTACCTATGAGGAATTGAAACTTCACACAATCAGAAAACAAGGTGGGGATGCCTTAAGTTACTAGACTACCTATGAGGAATTGAAACAGTTCTGCTATAATGGTGGAATCAAGGAGTTTGTTTCAGTTACTAGACTACCTATGAGGAATTGAAACTCTCTATATCCGTAAGCGGTCAATAATCCCATGGATTTAAAAGTATGTAAGATTATGAGATAATACTCCCAACAGTAGTTTCAAAGTCAGCAAAGTAACTTTGCCAACTCTGAAACTGTAAGGGAGATGATAT